>Ga0206937_10033_pt1 | contig 46690 bp, 39 predicted proteins | sample Alteio_BWOrgHeat_11_FD_152923 | JGI IMG/M metagenome (GOLD analysis project Ga0206937, IMG submission 152923) | Enriched cells from forest soil in Barre Woods Harvard Forest LTER site, Petersham, Massachusetts, United States -... | ecosystem: Environmental > Terrestrial > Soil > Temperate forest >... | reverse complement strand
GAAAAACAACCGTGTAACATCCGGTCTAAGCAGCGGCGAGGGGCTTATCTGGAATGTGCGGGATGCAATCACCGAAACAAAAAAGGTGAGGGGCAAGCCCGGCGAATATGAGGAAGCAATTACGGATTCAGGTATCGCGGACAAAAGGCTTTTTGTCATCGAGGGCGAGTTTGCAAATGTGCTCAAGGTTATGAGTCGGGAGGGTAACACACTCTCCCCAATCATCCGGGCGGCGTGGGATAGTGGGCACTTAAAAACCCTCACCAAAAACACACCCGCGAAGGCGACCGGGGCGCACATTTCCATTATTGGACACATCACGCGGGATGAGTTGCGAAGGCTTTTGAACCAGACAGAGGCGGCAAACGGCTTTGCAAACCGCTTTTGCTGGCTTGCCGTTAAGCGGAGCAAATGTTTGGCGGAAGGCGGGAAGATAGACACAGTGAATTTCAACGAAGTTGCGGAACGGCTGAAAGCTGCAATCGAGTTTTCGTGCCATGCCGGTGAAGTGAAACGCAGCGAGGCGACCAGGGACTTGTGGAGGGCAGTCTATCCGGAACTATCGGAAGGTAAGCCGGGGATGCTGGGAGCGGTGACAGGCAGGGCAGAGGCACAGGTAATGCGTTTGAGCGCTGTTTATTCCCTACTTGATGGATCATCCGTCATCCAACCGGCGCACCACCACGCGGCAATGGCGTTGTGGGAATACTGCGAACATTCGGCACGGTGGATATTCGGCACGGCAACGGGCGACAGCAACGCGGACAAAATTCTTTCAGAATTACAGCAGGCAGGTAGCGCAGGAATGACGAAAACGGAGATCAGCGAGACGGTATTCAAAAGGCATCTATCAAGCGATGCGCTAGGCGATGCCTTGCGGATTTTGCGGCAGGCCGGACATGCAAAATGCACAAGAGAGCCGACCGGGGGAGCACCGTTGGAGCGGTGGTTTTCATCCGGCGAAGTTGCGAGTTTAGCGAACTGAGTGGCAAGCACGGGGCTTATTTCGCTTAATTCGCGCAGACAGGTGCCACGAAAATTCAGCAAGCCTTGCATTTCAGCGTCTTGCGAACGGACGGCGCGAACAAAGTTTCCAAGTGTACTTCGAGCGAGCGAGCAAGGAAAACCAGCTCTGTGTCAGTGACGAGACGGACGTGTGATTCAATTCTTGCGATAATGTCACCGCCAATGTCCCAACCGAGTTGCTGGCATTTTACGGCCAAAGCAGGCTGAGACAGCCCTTGCGGAAGCCGCTCAGCAGAATCGATTGTGGTCTTTCTCCCACAGATCAATGGCGCGATTGAGGCACTCGATAATATCTGGAGAGTTTTTCCATTCCCGCCGGATCAGACGGACGGCAATTCTTTCGTCACCCAATGCCATGTTCAGCAGCTTGCCGCAAAGCGAGGAAACGGCTGGTTCTTCTTCAAAAAACAATGGGTGCTTGATGATCTCTTGTTCAATGACGCCAATGCAGTATTCCACCTTCTTTGAACGTGGAGATGACGACTGGCGCGCTTGAGCCGGTTTAATCGGCTGATCTTGCTGGTGGGTGAGATATTTTTTGAGACAGACTCGGCTCCAACGGTTGAACTTCCATTTAGCGAAGGCGTAGGTAATGCCGTATATAGCGGCGACCACAGCCAAAATCGGGACGATGATTGGAGCGAAAGCAATTCCGGCAGCGATCATTGCCAGAATTACTATCGCAGATAGAATTTTTGCGCCTGAGGTGCTCTTTGCACGAGTGGCTTGAGCATTCTTGGGATGAATGTTCCAATGCTTTTTCTCGAATTCGTCTTTCCCTATAAGGTGTCGCTCCCTCCCCATAGTGACCTGTTGGAATTCCGACAAGCGAGGCGCACTCCAATGTACGGTGAGGTACTGGAATGGAATTATCATCCTACAAGAGGGGTTTGAGGCAGGATGTACGCAGTTGCCTTATTTCAACTTCGCGCTCCTGAATCTGCTGCCGAAGCCTTCGGTTATCATTCTCAAGGTGGCGTAGTTCGCGTTCAAGTATCGCATTTTCACGGTCGCAGACTGCAAGTTGGTCCAGGAAACTCGCAAGATTGTCACCCGCAATTAACAGGTAGTTGCGCCTTTGGATGATCCTCTCCACGATTACCGTTGCGGTGATGTACCTTTTCATGGTTGCGAGAACTCTTTGCTGCCGTCGGAAATGAATCGTAGCACTACCGTTGGTTGGGTGTAAAGGATGCAAAACGCATGAAATTCTCCATCGATGCAGCCTGCCATACTCGGACGCCTCGTGAAACGTCTGCGCCAACTGCGCCAACGACACTCCCTCACGCAGGAAGCGTTCGCCGAGGTATCGGAGATCAGCTACAAGTATTACCAGGCCGTTGAAGGAGGTCGAAAGCCGGACCTTCGCCTATCGACTTTGGAACGATTCGCACGCGCCTACGGTATCGAGGTTTGGGAGTTGCTCGCACCAAATGAGCCGAAAAAAACAACCCTTAAACGAAAACCGTCCGGCAATCTGCATGTTCCAAAAAACCGAAAGTGATCGGACTTGGCTCAGCGTGGAGCGGTTTAAGCCAGGATCTGGAGGAAAAACAAGAAGCGGCGGTCGCATTTCTGGTGTAAAGTGTACGAGCAGAAGTTTTGAAGCACCCTCGAACCACCGAAGTAATTTTGGATGCGCGAGAATTTCCGATGGAATTTCCAGAATCAATCGAACAGCCTACGGAAAGTCAGATTTGCTCCGGTTTGAGTGAACTGGCAGCGGATTACTGCAAACTCCATCCGGAGGAGCTTCTGGAGCTTCAGGACAAGGCGGTAAGACTTCTACCGAAACTGTCAGAGGACCCCGATCAACTGGAGGGGCAACTTCAGGAGTGGCTGACGACTTGGGTATCACGAGTGGCCCTTCTGGAGCAGTGGCCGGAGGTAAGCAAGTGCAAGGATCTGGAGGGAAAACAGGCGGCGGCATTCGGAGCGGTGAATCAACTGGCTCTGGAGTATCCGTAGCCGAAGGTTGAAGGGGCGCAAAACCTTCATGGGCAGCTTCGGAGCTTTCTGCCGCTCGAAGCTTCAGGGATGGCTTGTGAGGGAGTTTACGTAGCATTACGCGCGCGCGAGGAAAGCTTCCGCAGGGAAGCAGCCGTGGTTCTTAGCAGTTAATGTTAAGGTGGCATGGGGAGGGGATCGAGAGGAAGCCCTTGAAGCTTCAAGGCTGTTTTGGACTATCCCCGCCCGAACTCTCCATCGCTTGGATTTGATTCCCGACTGCCTTCGGCTGCTTTTGCACGTCGTTGGAAATTGATGGAATTTGATGGTATTTCGCGCGCGCAAGCGAGTGGCACCAAATTGTTGACAAATGATGACATCGGGAAACGATTACGCGCAGCGCGTACCGTTGGCTTTCTTTTTCAGCGCAGAAAGCTTATTTCCTTACATCCGCGAACGTCTCGCAACACGCACGAAGCACGGCGAAAATGTTCTGAAATGCGTTCTTACTTTGGTGTTATTCAGCAATGCAATATGCGTAAGTATAACAACAACAACTTATTGCAATTTTTTAAATCCTTAAATGTGGGTTCGATTCCCGCCGGGGACACTCTTCTTGCTGAGGAGGATTCGGTTACCCGCCTGCCTGGACTTGCTGTACGACGATGGGGGCTGCGGAGGGGAGTGCGGGCTCGGGAAACGGGGTATCGATGATCTGCACTTTTGCGCCTACTCCGATAGTGTTGTAGAGATTGATGATATCCACGGAGCGCATGCGGATGCAGCCGAAGCTGGCGGGTTTGCCGATGTTCCGCTCCTCGGGGGTGCCGTGAATGTAGATGCAGCGTCCAAAGGCGTTGCTGTTGCCGGGTTCCAAGCCGTTGAGCCAGAGGATGCGGGTGACGATGGGATCGCGGCCGGGGGCGTCGGGCTGCAGAATCTCGCCGGTGAACCTGCGGCTCTTCATGACGCCGCCGGGCGGGGTGTAGTCGCCGATTTTCCTCCTGACCTCGAGCGTGCCGAGCGGGGTGGCGTAGCTGCCGGGACGGTCGCCGATGCCGTATTTCGATGTGGAAACGTAATATTCGGCGATGGGCTGGGTGTCCTTGTAAAGGATCATCTTCTGGTCGGGGACGCTGATCACAATTTTGTGATGGGTGTCTTTTTGAGTGCAGGAGGCGAGCAGGAAGGCCGAGAGGCAGAGTGCAAACGTCGATTTGCTGAATAGCGACCGCATGGATTTACATTATGATCGTTCAAGTACGGAAAGAGGCAAGTGTTTTTCAATGTTTGACGGGGAAGGCGAATGCGGGAGCGGGTTTTTATGGCGGGAGATTTTTCCAGTAGTGGCGTAGTGTCGTTGCATTCCATGAAAGTCCATACGCTGACGAGAATACAGGTGGTGCATGCGGAGCTGGAGGAATGCTGGGCGTTCTTTTCAAATCCCGGAAATCTTTCCAGGATCACGCCGCCATCGGTGGATTTCCGTGTGCTCTCGGATGTGCCGGAAAAGATTTATGCGGGGTTGATGATCCAATACCGGGTGAGGCCGCTTTTCGGGATTCCGATGCGGTGGCTTACCGAGATCACGCAGGTGCGGGAGCTGGAGTATTTTGCGGATGAGCAACGGGTGGGGCCTTACGCGATGTGGCATCACGAACATTTTTTCAGAAAGCTGGAGGGTTCACGGGTGGAGATGCGGGATCTCGTCCACTACGCGCTGCCGTTTGGCTTCGCCGGGGAGATCGTTCATGAGCTGGTGGTGAAGAGGGAATTGGAACGAATTTTCCTGCATCGCGAAAAGACGGTGGAGGCGTTGTTTGGGGCGCGGACAACGTAACATCCGGGACTTCACTTCAAATTGCCGCTAATCCGGCAGGAGGAATGTCTGGCCGATTTCGGTGAGTGCGATGCGGTGGGGCTCGTTTTGCAATGCCTTCTGGAAGCGAGCGATGGGTTCGGCCATCGGTTCCCAGCTTAATTTAAAAGTCTGGTGGTGGATTGGCATGATGTATTTCGCGCCGGCCATGTTTGCCATGTCGATGGCTTCCTCGGGCGTGCAATGGCTCGTGACCCAGGGATGGTATGCCCCGATGGGGGCGAGCATGAGATCGATCGGCTTTTCCGTGCGGAGTTTTTTGAACAGCGGGGTGAAGGCGGTATCGCCGGTGACGACGATGCGGTGGCTGTTCCGCTCGAGAAGGTAGCCGTTAAAACCGCGATGATCGTCGTGCTGCATGCGCGCGCCCCAGTGGCGCACCTGGAAGGCGGTGACTTTTACTTCGCCCGCGGGGCTCGCGACGGTGGCGGTGTTGTCCCAGTCCAGCTCGATGATTTTTTTGAAGCCGATGTCTTTGAGCAGGTCTGCCGTGGCTTTTGCGGTGACGACGGTGCAGTCGTAGTTCAGCTTCCTGAGGGAGGGAAGATCGAAGTGATCCATGTGGGCATGGGAGAGCAGAACGAGATCGATCCGGGGGAGTTCGCTGATTTTCAATGCCGGCGCCACGTAGCGCTTTGGGCCGAGGGTGAATGGCGGGATGCGGATGCCTGCACGCGCACTGAAGACGGGATCGGTGAGGATATTTACCCCGAAAAAATTAATGAACACCGTGGAATGGCCGAGCCAGGAGGCAGTGAGCGAGTTGTTATTCCAGTCGCGCGGGGTGGGTTTATGCGGGGCGGGTTTGATGTTGCGGGTGCAGTCGGCGCAGAGCTGGCGGAAGATGCGCCATGGGAAGCGCGGGAGGCGATTTTTCAGACGGGACCACTTTGAGGTTTGATGCACATACCCTGTTAAACGCTTTTGGCTGGTGTTTCAAACGGTGTTGTGAATATTTTACCGGTCTTATGCGTTCAAAACTACTCCTACTCCTCAGTTGCTTTATCCTCGTGGCGTGTGCGGACGAGGACATCAAGGAAACAGGCATCTCCCGCGAGCGTGCCATCTCCATCGCCAAGACCAATTGCAAAGAATATCCCGACCGCTTCTCCTTTGTGGACAAGGCGGAGTGGATTCCCGAGAAGCATTTCTGGGCTGTGAGGCTCGCGGACCGCTCGGGGTTCAATGGCAGGGTTTACAAGATCAATCACAACGGCGAAATCGTAGGGACACATGATTTCAACGATGATCGCCGGACGTATAATGATGATGGCGGGCCGGGGCCGTATCGCGGCGGTTGGTGGTATTATTAATAACGGGTGATCGCTTTGGCAGGGATGGGGGATAGCTGACGGTTGGTAAGGGTTGGCAAAGGTTGATTTGCCCCGCCAAATGAGGCCCGCAGGTTGAGGCGATAATCGATTTTAAAAAGCCGTCCGGGTTTGGTTCCGGGCGGCTTTTTTGGTTTTGAGTACATAAATTGTGCCGTGCTGCTCGACGGATGGCGGGCGGTGTGGCATTCTTGGGGATTACTTTCCTGATCTATGATTCTTGCGCAACTTTACTATATTCTTGGATGGGTCTGCCTGATTGCGGGGGTGGCGGGCATTACGGGCAATTTTGTGGCCAATATTCCAGCCTCTTATCTGCCTGTGGCTGTGGTTGTTATGGTAGTCGGACTTATTTGTTTCGGGCTGGCGGAAATTTGCGAGGCGATCGCGAAGATTGCGGGGAATAGCAAGAAGACGGCGGACCTTCTCGAGACGGTGCGGGACGCGCTGGCGAATACCGACCGGCTGCGGAGCGAGGAGGCGACGAGCATCCGCGACCTGCTGGTGAAGGTGGCTGTGTCGGCGCCGTCGATCATGCCGGCGAGCGTCAATATATCGCCGGCTGCGACGCCCGCCTCGTTTCTTTATTCCAATGACGACACGACCACGCGCGGGCCGTTTTCCATCGAGACGATGCGGGCGATGATCCGCGACGGGGTCATCCGCGCCGAGACGCCGGTGGCGCGGGAAGGGTCGGAGGAATGGTTTACGTACGCCGCGTTTCCCGAGCTTGTCTGAGTGCATACGCCGATCCTCACCCAGTTCACCCCGGCGCACCGGGTGCTTTATGAAAAGCACTTTCTGGCGACGCTGCCGACGGGTATCGAGGTAAGGGCGAAGCAGACCGACCTGTCCGGGCCGGGGGATTTCGCCAGCCCGGAGTATCACGCCTGCGTGATGAACAAGCTGCCGATCATCCTTCGTGCGATGGAGCCGGGGGATGGCGATACTTTTGTGTGGAGCGATGTGGATATCCAGTTCTTCGATTTTTCCATGCACGAACTGGAGGAGACGCTCGCCCAGAGCGGGAAAGATGCGCTTTTCCAGCGGGAAGGGGTGGTGTGGGCGGATGGGCACCGGGAATTCAATACCGGGTTCTTTATTTTCCGGCGATCGGAGAAGATGCGGGCTTTTTTTGAGGCCGCGCTTGAGATGATGCGGGGCAAGGAGTGCCCGTACGACCAGCATGTGATGAACCGGATGCTCGCGCAGCAGCCGTGGATCGAATGGGACTGCCTTTCACGGCGCTACTATGCGCGCACACATGGGTTTCCGCCGCCGCGGGATGCGATTTTGCACCATGCCACGTGCTCGTTGAAGAATTCCGTGCAGGCGAAGATCGAGCAGATGCGGCTGGTGCGGCAGGCGGTGAAGGGCGGTGCGCTGGCGCGGTTTTCGGCTTGCGCACAGGTGGCGATGGAGAAAGGGCCGGCGCAAGTGGTGGCTGCGGGATTGCGTCGGGTGTTTCCGGCGCGAGCGGCGAAGCCGCCGGCGCAGTTGTGAGGCGGAAGAAATTTACGGCTTCACTTTCAAGCCGACGGCTTTTGCCAATGCATTCTGGCGGGCGTCAAAGGTGAGAAACTCAGTTGCACCCAGTTCGAGGGCGGTTGCGACGTGGAGAATGTCGAAGCCGCGATGTCCCTCCTTGCCGGTGTGCTGCATGGCGATCTGAAATGCCCGGCCATGTACCGCTGCCCAATCGCACGGGACGAGCAATGCCGCGCCGGTCGCAAGGTCATCTTTTATCGCGCTGAGCGCGGCTTCAGCGTGCCTGGCGAGGATCGTTTTGCGAAACAGCGCGAGTTGAATAGCGTTCGTCAGTTCAAAGCGATTCAAGCTCGTAAGATGCAAGGGCTCTTTCATTAGCGCAAAGTGCGCCGCCGCCCGCTCCGTGTGTTCTTGTGGCGAGTAGAGATTGAAAAGGAAGCTGGTGTCCGAGTAAGCGTTCACCAATTGCCTTTATTGTAGTCGAGAATCGCTTTCGCCTCTTCCGCGGGCATCACGTAATCGCCGTAGATTTCGCGAAGCCGTTTCATGATGTCCGGTTTCTTCACCTTGCCGGCCTTGCTGCCTGCCGCCGGGGTGAGATGCGCAATCACGCGCCCGCGCCGGGTGATTTCGATGGGTTCGCCGTTGTCCATCCATCGGGCAAGTACCGGGAATTTTGTCCGTAAATCTCGCACAGTAGCGGTTTTCATTGTGAATCAAATATGGTTCACTCAAGCATGGATGTCAATAATGCTTTCCGCAAGTTTGGGCCTGCAAATCAAGCGGAGGGAGAGGGGGTTGTCGTCCACAGATTGACGCAGATTTTCGGAAGAGTTTCGCGCGGAGGCGCTGAGAGGGAGGCGTGTCTTTGGGAATGTCCGGGCTGTGAGTCTGCAAAGCGTTGGATGCGACCACGAATGTATATTTAGGATTTCAAAGAACTTCCGGCCAGTTTCTGGCAGGGGCTTCACTGGTTCACAGTGCCGCAGATTGGGCGGAACTCGCCCTACAAACATAAAACTGTCACAAAACTTCTATTTATGCAAGGAAAAATCACTAAAATAATTAGTTTGGCGTAATTATTTGGGGGCTCCTCTGTAAATATTAGCCGCGCGCCAGAAGAAAGTGCGTTTTTTAGCGGATTCCTGTCAAGATTTGTAGCCTGACGCCGGTTTCACACTTTCAAAATGCTTGGCCTGGACACGTTTTTGATGTCGATCTTACGCAACAATCTCACCATCAATCCGTGACGATCATTTGAAATGTGTAGTACGCCTCCTGGCCGGATGTGTCTTTCATGGAGACGATGACGGTTTCCTCGGCGGGCTTGGCGGGGGCCTGCCAGGTTACCGTGCCGTCTCTGCCTACGGTCAATCCCTGCGGACCGGATTGGAGGGAGAAGGTGACTCCGCCGGCTTTGGATACTGCGGCGATCTTGAAGTTCACGCGTTGTATTAACCGCACCTGCGGCGGAGCGGTGACCGCATAGAGGTAGTTGACGCCTTCGTCATCCAGGATTTTTTTCACATCGATGGGGCGCGCGACGATGCGGTCGTTGGTGGCGGGGATCGTGATGAAGAGATTCAACTGCGGATAAAAGTGGTAGCGCTTGTCTGGCGTCATCATCGACTTGCCGTTGGTATAGATGCTGGCATTCTGATTCGGCATCTCATCAAATTTGTCGAGATAGGCCAGCGGCTCGCCCGAGCGCCCCGTATAAATGGCGATTGGCTTTGGTATTCGTTTTTTTGGGTCGGGGGAATTCGTATAGGGCACGCCGATAAAAAATGATGGATGGGTGGATGGCAAGAAGCAGGTGCCATCCATCCAGTTCTCGTTCTCTTTAACCACGTTGGTGTAATTTGGCGTGAAGACACCCGTCTCGCTCGTAAAAATCTCGGAGCCATCCGCGCCCGGCACGAGCAGGCCCGGCGATTCATGTGCGTAGAAGAGCGAGAGCTGGTGGTTTTTGTAGGTAACGATGCTGAATCCGGTGGGAGAAACCCCCACGCGGTGGAAACCGTAGGTGCGGCCATCCGCGCTTGCCCGCACGTCCATATCCGTAGCGCCCATGCCCAAGCTGTTGAAAGTGTTGTCACCTTTGTTCGATGCCACGAGGGCCATCGTATCGGCATTGAAAATATTCACCCCGGGATCAAACGGGACATTACTTTTGGCGACGAAGAGGGCGTATTGCGGCGAGGAATAGCCCATCGCGAGAGCTTTCAATTCTCCCATGGGGTTGATGAGGGTGCGGTCCTTTTGCAGCGTCTGGAGCGAGTAGCGCTCGATCAAATTTTCCGAGGGGTACGCCACCAGCAGGTAATGCGAGCCGCCGGCATAAAGCACGGGCCCCTCTGCGAGACTGATGTAACCCAGGAACTTCAGATCGACCACGTCGAAAACTGCCAGTTTTTTGGCATCCTTGAGATGAAAAATGAGCAGGCGCCCATCCTCCGCGGCCACCACGTCGTCGGCCGGGACCGGCAGGGGGATGGAGCGCGTTTCGGCGATGTTGGAAATCTCCCGGGCTTGGAGCGGCGTGGCTGTCAAGCCTATGGGTTTGGTAAGGATCGTGACATTTCCATCTTCCGAGTCGAGCGGGGCCTCTCCAGCTCCAGGTGAGACGGTCACCTTGTAGGAAACCGGCCCGATCTCCTGGCTGGGAGTATCGATGTCGATGCGCGTGGCCTTGCGGCAATCCATCACGACCATGGCGCCGCCGAAGTCCACTTTCACGGCGGCCAGCTCGGGGAGGGTTCCGGCTGACGTGCCATCCGCGAGGAATCCCGTGCCATTCTCCGCCGGGGCGATGGTCTGGAATTGCGAGAGCAGCTTTGGCCCTCCCGGGATCGAGAGCGGGAAATCATCGACTGTGCCAACGACGTTGCCGCTGGCAAATTGCAGCGTCACGCGGGGCCTGATTTTTTCGCTGCCGTTCGCCACGAAAGGCGGCAGCGATGCGTGGTATTTCCCATCGACCCCTTTCACCGCGACAGCATGTTGTGTCTGCCCGCCGGAGGTGACATCGATCGCTACCGCGGGCACGGCTGCAGGGGCCAAAAGCCAGTCCAGATTGATGGCAAAGTCCACGGGCTTGAAGCGGTCCTCAAATTTCACTTCAGGCGTCTCCACGTTGACGACCGGCGCGTTTAACTTTTGTTTTAAAAACGTTGCCGCGATCGCCAAATTCATCCCATTCTCCGCTTTGCCTGCCTCGATGATGCCGATCACATCGCCCTTGTCATCCAGCACCGGGCCGCCGGAATTGCCCGGGTTCAATGTTGTGTCGAGCTGGATTGCCTCGAGCCGGCCTGCCGTGCGCTGCAGGGCGGTGAAATGGCCTGAGTTCACGTTGATTCCGGCATATTTCGGTTTCGCGGGGGGCACGATAATATCCCGGTCCACGCCCGGGGCTACGTTGACGCGTTTCATTTTAAACACGCTCTGTACGGCGGCGGAAGGATACCCGAAAATAAATACCGTCTGGGTTTCAAGAAGCGTCGAGTCGTCGCCCAGTTTCAGGAAAGAGAGCGGGCGGTTCACATCTGCCTTTAACACCACGAGATCACTGTCCGTAAAAGTGTGCACCACGTGCACCGGATACTTCGTTTCGTCATTCTCCGTGGGATTGAGGACAATCGTGAGGCTACCGGGTTTTGCATTTTTCACGACGTGGCTGCAGGTGATGAACAACCCCGTCTCCGAGACGCAAAACGCCGTGCCGGTTCCTTCGGTGCCGTCCAAAAGTCCCGTGGCCTGCTTCACCGCGATCACTTGATCGTGGGGGAGTTCCCCGGCGCGCATGCCTGAAGCCGAGGCCATGAGGCAGGCGGAAAAAAGAGTCGTCGCGGTGAAGGAGAGGATCTGTTTCTTCATGGGGGTGGAGTGAGAGTTTGCCCGTTATTGAACCGGGGGCATGCATGATTTTTCATGGTTATGGTGGGTTTGACAAGTTTCTTCCTTGCCGTGCGGCTGGTGCGGCAGGCGGGGCGCTGGCGCGGTTTTCGGCGTGCGCGCAGGTGGCGCTGGAGAAGGGACCTGCGAATGGGAGGAGAGGAGGTACGAAGAAGCTATCGCAGGACGGGGAAGCTGGCAGCTTTCCCTACAGTCAAATCGTTTATGGCCGACCAACGGGCTGACTCCTAACCCCACTCGTCATCAATCCGCTCGTCTTTGCGACGCACGATCCGGAGGCCCTAAGCAGGGAAAAGCAGCATTTGTCTTTCGCGCAGGGTCTCGCCAATGGCCGTGACGCCTTCCTGCATCTCTGATGCGTGTTCCGCGAGCCAAGGGCCGGTTTTCTGATCGAGCATTGTGCGCAGGAGCTCGGCCTGGCCGGTCAGTTTCTGGTCGCTCTCGATGAGGCGCTGGAGGGTCGCGGCTTCGTTGCGGTAGCGCTGGGTCATGCGGTCGTTTTCGGGCACGGGCTGGGCGCTGATGAGTGCGATGAGCGCACCGATGCCTTTCGAGAGCCGCTCGAGATTTTGTGCGACGGCCACCGCTACGGCGTCCGGACGCGGCTTCTCGCGCGTAGGGGGTGGGATGAACTCCCTGCGGTAGGTGTTTTCGGCCGTCTCTACGCTTTTGCGCGCGGCGGCGAGGAGCGCGCCGACCCTGGCGCGGATGACCTGGTCGTCCGCGCGCAGTTGATTTTCCTTGCGGTAAAAGTTGTAGCCCCAACCGTGAAACAGGTTGATCGCCACCTGCTGCAGCGGCCCCATGTCGTAAAATGAGGAGCCCATAATTTATTGCTCGGTGGATTCGGTGGAGGAAGGGGGTGGCTCCGGCGGCAGGATGCTCACCGGCACGGCGCTCACGGGCAGGCCGGTTTCCGCGCCGAGCGGGTAGTATCCGGTGGGCTGGCCGCCGATGTGGAACGGCATGCCGGCGGCCGCATTTGGCGCCGAGACCAGGCCGCGGTCCGCCATCTTCAGCGCGAGGTAATAACGCACCGCCTCGAGCGGAGTGAGGCCGATGGCTTGCAGGGAGATCAACTCGCGCATGCGTTCATCCTTCGGCATGATGAGCACCTTGAGGTCGTTGAGCAGGATGCCATACGCCGCGAGGAAATCGGAGAGATGCCCCTTCACGGCCTCGCGGATTTCGTTGATGCGCTCGTTGATGTGCTCCATCTGCGTGACCTGCACGATCTGGTTGATCGCCTGCTCGATGGCCGGGCCGGCGTAATCGGCCACTTCCGCGGCATCGATGACATTGCCATCGAAAGGGAGGTGGGTGATGAGCGCCAGGGCCGCCTCGCGCGAATCGATATGGATGTAGTAATCCACCTGGTAAGCCATCTCGGCCATTTCCGCGCTGGTGGCCGTGCCCTGGCTGCGGATGAGGAGTTTTGAGCGGTTGATATAAATGACCTCGTAGACCCATGGCGAGTTGCCGCCGAAGAACCCCTGCGCGATCGATCCCAGGAGGGGTTTGTCGGGCGTGGTAAGCGCATATTGCCCGGTTTCGTAAACATCGAGCACTGCACCGCGCGATTTGAGCACGCAGAATTCGTTGGTTTCGACAGTGAGCAGCGAGCCGGAGACGATGCTTTCATCCGCGATGCGGAATGCGAGCCGTTTCGTGCCGAGGAGATTGCTTCCGTCGTGGTGAAGCGAAGTGATTACTTGCCGGTTGATAGCCATGATTTTGGTTGGGTTTGAGTGTGAGTCTGAGAGAAGAAGGCTAGGGTATATCCCAGTTGCAAAAACTCCCACAAGGGTGTTCACGGTTTTCGTTGTTGAACGGCGTTTGAGCAAGTTTATTCACCGTTTTTTCAGTTGGTTGCGGCAATCGGGCGATTTATGTGCAGCGCCTGTTTTCCGCGAATCTCCTGACCCAAAATGGCTTGTGGCCCAAGGTGTTTGGGATAAGAATCGCGCCGAAATTCCCCTCAACTTATGTACGGCAAACCAAATGTGAAATCCCGGTTCAGGGGAGGTTCAATGTCCCGATCGTGCAAGAATTCCAGCGTAATATGCGCTGTTTTTGCTTTCTTCGTTCTTTTTTCAACCGGGCTCATGCCGGCGGCGCCACTGCCGCCGCCGGATATGCAAAAGCGGTGGCTGTTCGTCTGGCGGGACATGAGCAGGCCCGAGGAAGTAGATCGCATGATCGCACGCTTCCCGCGCGCGAAGGCGGCGGGATACAACGGGGTGGTGTTTTCTTGCGATATCCCAGAGGCGAAGGCGGCGGAATTGAAAGAAGCGGCGAGGCAAAACGGGCTGGACCTGGTAGCGATCGTGATGGGTGGATCGCATGATCCCAACTATGTCGAAGGTGTGCCTGTGAAGGATGCGTTATTTGTCGTCAGCGGAAAGAAAGCAACTTTCCGCGCGGACAATCCGACGCAGGTGCTGAACGGTGACTTCGAGGACTTTGAGGGCAATCATTTCAAGAAATGGGGGTTCCAGGATGACGAGGGTGTTACCACTTTTGTTGACCGGAAAGTAGTGCATGGCGGAACAGCGTCGCTTCGCATGGAGAGTGTCGGGAAGAACAAGTATCGTCATTGCCGGATCTCGCAGCCGATCAAGCTGCAGCCTTACCGCCAGTACAGGATCTCCTTCTGGCTGAAGACGGAGGACCTTGTTCCCGCGGATCCTGAGATCAAGATCCTGACTCCTGACGCGCAGAACGGCATCAGCTTTCAGACTTTCCATGCGGAGAAGACGCAGGACTGGAAGCATTACGATCTTGTTTTCAACAGCATGAACAACAGCGATGCGCTCCTTTACGCCGGCTCCTGGTATGGCAAGGAGGGCACGATGTGGTGGGACGATCTGACGATCGAAGAAATCGGCCTCGTAAATGTCCTGCGCCGCCCCGGGTGCCCCGTGACGGTTCGCGGCGAGAATGGAACAACCTATGAAGAAGGGCGTGACTACGAGAAGATCGTGGATCCGCAACTCCATCCATGGCGGGCATACCACGAACCGCAGCCCATCACGCTGACCGCGAGTTCACGCATCAGGGACGGCGAGCGGCTGAGGGTTAGTTACTACCATCCACTGATTGTTTACGAGGACCGGATCAATAGTTGCCTGAGCGAGCCGAAAATATTCGAGGAATGGAAAGCGGAGGTCACACGGGTCAACGACTTGATCCATCCGGCGGCATTCCTGATGTCCCATGACGAAATACGGGTGGCGAATCAATGCGCAAGCTGCCGGAGCAAAAATATGACGGCCGGCGAACTGCTCGCGTGGAACGTGAGGAAAGCGGCCCAAATAATCCGTGAGGTGCGGCCGGATGCCGGAATATGGGTCTGGAGCGATATGTTTGATCCGCTCCATAACGCAGTGGACCATTACTATGCTGTGAACGGGTCGCTGAAGGATTCGTGGAAGGGGCTGGACAAGGATGTGGGAATCATGAACTGGAACGGCGGGTTGAAAGGCAAGAACTGCCAGTTCTTCGCCGATCTTGGCCTTAAGCAGATGCTGTCCGGTTATTATGACGGCGATGATAGCGGTGCTGCGATAGCCGAATGGATCTCGAACACCCGTGGTATTCCCGGCATAGCCGGTGCCATGTATACGACATGGGAAGATAAGTACGATGGAATGGACGCCTGGGCGCAAAAGGCGTGGGGTACCGGTGCGGCAAAATAGGGGATCCGGTGTGATCCTGACGGCGAGCGGACTGTGGCAGGGGATGGCTTGCGATCATTATGATACCACCTGGCCGGGGGATTTTACGGGGTGGATCGGGGGTGCCAGATGCTGAATGGGATTCCTTCGATGGTGACGGGGTGTGTGGTACCGGGTTTCAATGAGGCTACGATTTCGGCGGCGCCGGGGGCTCCCATCCAGATGATCCCGCCTTTCGGGTGCTCGGCCTCGATGTAGGTCTGCCAATCGTCGTCGTCCATGAGGCCGTTGAGGATATCGCGCCTGGCATAGTAACGGAGTTGCGGGGCGTAATAGAGATCGAAATTGCATATCACGTCGTCGTCGGCGGAAAATTCCTTTTGGATGAAGAGGCCGAGTGAGGGGATGAGGTTTCGGGGTTCGGCATCGGAGGCTGTCAAAATATACTCGGGTTGCTGGAGGTCGCCGCTCTCCCGCCAGCCGAGGAATCCGAGAATAACAATAGCGAGGGAAATCAAGACGGTTTCGGGAATGTGAACCGGGATTTTGGCGCACGCCGCAAATATGCCGTGCAGCCCGAGCCCGCCCATGAGGGCCACTGGAACCATGAAATAAAACGAGGCGTAATCGTGAATGTAGGAGGCGTTGCGGAAGATCGTGACATAGGAAAGGTTCATCAAAAAAAAGCAGAGCGATATCCAGCCGAGCTTTTTCAAGCCCGGGGACGCGGAGCGTTGGGCCCACATCACCACGAGGCCGGCAAGGGCGATCAACCAGCGCGATAGCGGTATGAACGAGAGCATCGATTGCCCGGCTTTCAGGGCCCACTGCACGAGGGTGAAGCTCTCATTCCCGGACGATTGCCCCATGCGCCACCGGAAGGAATCCATCGCATCGTCGATCGCATCGGTCCTTACGAAAGAAATCTGTACCAGGAAGAGGAGGCTCAATACAATGGCGATTCCGAAAAGTCCGAGCGCCAGCCGCCCGTATTTCCTGCGTTGAAAGACCAGCAGCAAAATACATCCCATGATCACAACCATGTACCCCGTCCAGCCCACGAGCATCGCGCCTATGGCCCCGGCGATCATGAGCCATCGCCAGGCCGGTTTTTCCGTCGAATCGAAAAGTGACCAGCCAAGAAATCCCGCCAGTGCGCACGTGAGTGCCAGAGGCTCGAAATTCACCATTTGCCCCATGCAAAGTTCCATGGGCATGGTGGCGAAAATGGCGGCGCTCAGAACGGCCGTGGCTTCCCCTGCGGATCGCCTTACTATGAGCCACACGAGGATGACACTGGCCGTGGAAGCGAGAACCGGAATGAGCCGCGCAGCCCATTCGTGCTCGCCGAATATCTGGAAAAAGCCCGCGACCAGCCACGCCAGCAGAGCCGGATGATGCACATAATATTCGTCATTCGGAACGGGCATCGGGCCAAAATAAAATGGCGCCGGCAGGCCGGCATTCTCCAGCCAATTGCTTCGCAAAAGAGTATGAGCCGCTTGCGACCATACGGCCCCGTTGAAGTCGATTTCATCCACCCAGGGGGCGTTGAGCTTCCGGATAAAAAAGCTGGATTGGAATACGAGGACGACGACAAGCAAACAAAGCGAGGATTTGAATCCGAACGTTTGGTCGGCGCTCCGGGAGGAATTGGAATTTACGACTGGGTACATATGCGGGAAAATTGCAGCCCTTTGCCAATAGCATGCGGTTCAAAATGAGCAATAGAGGATATTGCTGGCTCATCCCGCTGGAAAAGGGGGGGACAATAACGGCGCGAGGATAAGTTTGTAAATCCAAGTGCTTCTGTTGACACGATTAACAAGCATGCCTGACCAATACTGACGCCGCTTCATGAGAAAATTTACCGCTTCGCTGTTGAACGTCGTTTTTCTGCTTTGTGTCCTTGGTGTGCCCGCTTTCGCGATTGAGAAAGGCAAACAACGTCCCCCGGACACAGCCGACCTCAAGCCGAACCAATACATCTGGAACCCCGGGGCCTCTCCCACTGGGCCCGTGGGGATCATCGTGGATCTTACGAACCAGACGATCTACGTTTACCGTGGCGGGAAGCAGATCGGCCGCAGCGCGGCCAGCACGGGCATCAAGAGCCACCCGACCTCGCCCGGCACGTTCACCATCCTGACCAAGAATCTCACGTATCACTCCAAAAAATACCACGAGGCCTCGATGCCTTACATGGAGCGCCTTACCTGGGATGGCATGGCGATCCACGGCGGGAACAACCCCGGCAAGCCGAGTTCGCACGGCTGCGTGCATGTCCCGCTCGATTTCGCCAAAAAGCTGTACGATATTACAAAAAGGGGCGACACCGTCCTGATCAGCGACCTCAAGGAGGCGCCGGGCGACACCGTGAACCCCGGCCTCGTTCCCCCGCAAGCGCCGCAACCTGCTCCCAATCCGAAGAGCAACATCAAGGTGCCGAGGGGCGGCCCGCCTCCCACGGACGTCTCTCCTGACGCTACGCCGATCCCCACACCCACGCTGGCTCCTGGTTCTTCACCCGCCGGGTCGCCCGTTTCCACTCCATCGTCCACTCCTGCTGCATCGCCCGCGTCCACGCCCTGAATCAAAGGATGACACGGAGCATATTCCCGGTCGATGAATGGCAGATACGTCCGCACTGCGGGCGGATGCCGATACTCTTTTTGCCATGAAAATAAAATATCCCTGCATGCTTGCAGCCGCTGCCTTGCTGGCTCTCACCTTTGGAGGGTTGCGTGCTACTGCCGGTACAAACGGCAACGACACCACTCCGGGCGCAAACGGCAATGACACTACTCCCGGAGCAAACGGCAACAATACCGCCCCAGGTGCCAACGGCAACGACACCACCTCCGGATCAAACGGCAATAACACTGCTCCCGGAGCCAACGGCAACAATACCGCGCCGGGGGCAAACGGCAACAGCGTTTCGACATCTGTCACACCCACCCCCACGCCCGTACCGGTGCCATCCCCGACGCCAGGAGGTACAGCGCCACACATGTCGCCGGGAAACTCGACAGTCCCTGTCGGGCCGTTGCACTAGAAAGTGCCACGCACTTTGCGGGATCGCCGAATTTGCCATCCCTCCGGGCTGGATTGGAATACCCGACCCCCGGGACCCCCGGCTGCTCTCACCCAACCCTCCGGGTTGGGTCGCGGAATTTTTCACTACGTTACAATGTTGAATTTCCACACTTTCATTTCCGCCAAATTTGGGGATATTAGAAAATGCATGGCTTGCTGGCCCGCCGGCTGTGCCAGAAGGAACATTCGTTGTGCAAATTTATCTTTACCAGATCGACAAAACATTGGGCCCGTACACCGAGGATCAACTTCGCGTGCTGGTGAAATCCGGCGCCATCAGCAGGACAGAGCATGCCTGGCACGACGGGCTTGCTGAATGGCAGCCCCTGGACACCATTGTAACATTTGCCGGGGGCGGCCCTGCAATTCCCGCCCCGCAACCCAGTCCATCACCCACTCCGCCAAAAAAGGAGGAGAAGCCGCGGAGTGCATCCTCCCTGAACGTGCTGGTGGCGGATGATGAAAAATCGACAGCCAAGGCAGTCTGCTATATCCTCGAACAGGCGGGGCACATGGTGGATGTGGTCCACGACGGGCCGGAAGCCCTGGAAATTCTCAAGTCAGCACCGGGTCACTACCAGATTCTCATTACCGACCACAGGATGCTCAAAATGACCGGCTTGGAATTGGTGGAAGAACTCCGGAAGACAAAGTTTCGCGGCAAGATCATTGTGTTTACAGGCTATATCACGGAGGAATTGGAAAATTCCTACCGGGAACTGGGTATCACCTATTTTTTCAACAAACCGCTGGACCTCAGGCGGCTTCCGGAGCTGGTGATCAAGATCGCGTGATGCATTGGGCTCCCCGGAAAGGGGATGCAATGCGCCGCCAAATGAGATTTGCCAGTGGGCGGGAATGCCTGTATTTCCTTCGCGGCAATGAGTGATTCGGATTTACAGAGCGGTGCGCGAAAGTGTCCTTTCAGCCTTGGGCCGGATTCTCCGCTATGGATCGCGGGGTTTTTGGTGGTGATGGGGCTGCTTTCGGCGTTTTTTTACAGGGGGATCAACCGGCCTTGGGTGGAGAATGACAATTACTACGGGGCGATCTATGCGCAGGCGGCGCATAATAATCTGCGCGCGGGGTTGGGGACCACCGCGGCGGTGCCGGCCACGCTTTACTTTGGGCCGCTGCCGATCCCCCGGGATGCATTTTATGTGCATCACCCGACGCTGCTGCCGCTGCTGGAGACGGGGGCGTTTGCGGTGTTGGGGGAGGCGGAATGGTCCACGCGGGTGGTGCCGGTGTTCTGCTCGCTGCTGAGCCTGGTGCTGATCTGGCTGCTGATGAGCGATTGCGTGAACCGGCGGGCGGCGATGCTCTCGGCGGCGGTGTTTGCGTTCCTGCCGATGGAGTTTCATTACGGCGACATGGTGGACTTCGAGCCGTGCCTGGTGATGCTGATGCTGGCGGCGCTGGTGTGCCTGAGGTACTGGCAGAAGGGGGGGGCGATCTGGGGATGGCTGGCGGCGCTGTGCTGTCTGCTCGCGGTGAACATGGACTGGCCGGGCTATTTGTTCGTGCTGAGCGTGACGGGGTGGTTTTTGTGGAAGGAGCCCAAGCGGCGGCGGCTTTTTGGGCTGGCGCTGCTCGGGCTTTGCGGGGTGTCGGGGATCGTGTTTTTGCTGCAGATCCGGCATGTGAATCCCGATGCCTGGACGGACCTGCTCACGGCCTTGAAAATGCGGCTCGGCAATGGCGTGGCGACGGGTTCCTCGGCGGCGGCGGAACATCAGGCTGTTCACTTCACGCTGGTGGAATGGGTGCATGCGGTGAGCGTGAATGCGCTGCACGATGACTTCCTTTACACGCCGTGGATTCTGGTGGGAATCGGGGTATTGTTCCTCGTTTTACGTGGAAAAGATTCAGAGGGATTGCGTTGGGCGGGGTGGGGAGCGCTGCATATGATCGTCGCGGGAGTGCTATACGTGGTAATCCTTCGCAATGAATCGTTTATTCATGATTTTACGGCTTTCTATCTGATCGGTTCGGTGGGAATTCTTGGCGGACTTGGGATTGAAGGGCTGATCCAATGGATGGAGACGATCACGTTTTTACGGCCAGTGCGGATAATTGTTATTACCGGGTTATTGGTGTGGCTGGAAATGAGCGGAAGCGACCAGTCAGAGAGGATGCGCAGCCCGTTTTATATGCTCGATGGAATCACCGCCGAGCCGCCCACGCTTATCCCCGATCTCGGCAGATTCCTCGCCGATAAATTCCCGCCGGAGACGACTATTTTTTGCAATTTTGATCCCTACGGGAGTGTGCTGCCGTACTATGCGCAACGGACGATTCTGACCAGTCTGACCAGCTTCGATTTTTGGAAAGATAACATGGCGGGAGATGCCGGACCGTTTGGCGGGATCATCTGGGTGGATGCGCCGGAGGCATCGGAGATCCTCGCGGCGATTCCCAAGAATGAGGTGACGCCGTTCGATCTGGATGGGGTGCGTTTTGCGCTTTGGCGGTCGGCAAAATAAGGCAAAGGGCTGGGATTTTAACCGCAAAGAGCGCTAAGGGCGCGAAGAGGGGGGAAAGAGGAAATTTTAATCGCTAGCTGAGGGCGTCTAAAAAGCCCGCTCTAAAGTAGCGCAAGCCTCCGGCTTGCCATCGAAAGCTCTCAAGCTGGAAGCTTGCACTCCAGTTTTCCGGAGCTTGCATGTTTCAGCCCGCGCGAATATTTGGACTTTTTAAACGTCTCTTGGAGTGCTTAAGATGCAAGAAGGGAGTGGATTGCAGAGATGCTCTCTGTAGAGGTCGAATTTTATCCGGATAATATTCAATTTGACATTTTTAGTTTTATCCGGATAAAATTATGGACATGAAAGCTATTAAACAGACTTCCGATGCTGTTTTTTGCACTGCCTTTTCAGGGCAACGGCGGATTGCCACGGGCAATCTCGCTTCCGTGGCGCTGAAGGCGAAGGCGGTGGCGGACCTGAAAGAATACCCGGAGATTTTCATTTTTGACGATGCGACGGGGGCTTTGATCGATGTCGATTTCCGGGGGACGCCTGAGGAAGTCGTGGCGAATCTGGCGCGCAGAACCGCGGCTGGTCTTTTTACGGGGAATACTTCGCAAAAGCGGAGTCCGGGTCGGCCGAAACTGGGCGTGATCGCGCGGGAAGTGACGCTGCTTCCCGGGCAATGGGACTGGCTTGATGAGCAGGCAGGGGGCGCATCGGCGGCGTTGCGGCGTCTGGTGCACGAGGCCAAGAAAGTTGGGAAGGGCCGCGCCCGGCAATCCCAGGAGGCGGTCTATAAATTCATGACCGTGATGGCCGGGGATCTGCCCGGCTTTGAGGAAGCATTGCGCGCATTCTACCGGAAGGAGAAGGAGCGCTTCAACGCCTTGATCGAGCCGTGGCCAAAGGACATTCGCGCCCATGTGAAGAAGTTGGTTGCGGCGGCTGCGGCTCCGGAGCTTATTTGAGACACCTTGAGATTTTTCTCTCCTGATGGCAGGATGTGCCCATGAACGAGCACCACGGATTGACCGAAGCGCAGAAGGCATTTTATCACGAGAACGGTTACCTGATCGGCCTGCCGCCGATTTACACGGCGCAGGAAATGGCGGGGTTCAACGCGGAATTGCCGGAGTTGTTGAAGCTCCTGAAACCCGGTGAAACCAGCAAGGACATTCGTGAATGGCACGAGACCAGTCTTTATCTTTATCAAATTTGCATGAACCGGAAGATTCTGGATCTTGTTGAAGACATCCTTGGGCCGAATTTTTTCATGTGGGCGAGCGGTTTTTTCATCAAGGAACCCTACAGCACATCCAAGGTCGGCTGGCACCAGGATGCCTACTACTGGCCGATGAAGCCGCAGCACAGCGTGACGGTGTGGCTGGCTTTTGACGACGTGGACGAGGGAAATGGCGGCATGAAGATCATCCCAGGCTCCCACAAGGGTGGCGTGATCAAGCACCAGCGCAAGCAATCGGAGCAGACGGACTCCGTGCTGACCCTGGAGCTGGAACAGGGATCATTCCGCGAGGATACTGCGGTGCAGTTCAAGCTCAAGGCGGGCGAGATTTCCATGCACGATGACCGTGCCATCCATGGCTCGCAGGCAAATCCTTCACCGAGGCGCCGGGCGGGGTTGACGGTCCGTTACTCCGGGACGGAAGTGAAGAACGATCTCGCGGTGAATCCCAACTTCAAGGCGTACCTGTGCAGGGGCACGGATGAATACCGGAACAATCCAGTGGGTGTGGTTCCGACGCAGCGGTTTGGACGGCCGGATTTCAAAGCGGTCAGCATTGAAGAGGCGGGCGCGGTAAAGATGTGAAGCAGAGATTTTTTCACCGCCAAGGTAATACGGGTAGCAGCGATATTTGGTCGGTCTCGCTATGCAGAGTACACGGAGTCTTTGCAACAATTACCCTGTAAAATAACAAAAAACTAAATTTCCCCTTGCGTTTTTAACCGTTTTGTGCTAAATTGGTGCGGTGGAGAAGTGTAGGCATTGGCAGCAACTTTTCGGGCTGGGCTGCGCACATTCCTCGGCTTTTATTTGGAGCTGAGTTTTGCTTCTTTCGCGGCTGCATTTCCAAAAAAGGCCATTTTTGCCGAACAAAGCCAATTTTTACTCTGTAGGAGCCCAAAAAACAAAGCCAAACAAACCCAATTTCAGGCCATATCAAACCCAAAATAATGACAAAATCTGCGTCAATCTGCGCAATCTGCGGACAAACCTCTTCCTCATTTAAAAGTCCAGTCCCGCGTTGGACTCCAATCGTCCCGCCACCAGAGTAGTCAAAGGAAATCAAAGCAAAACAAGGGTAAAAAATTTAACCAACCCACCTTCAATGAAACCGGCAAAAGCTTTGAACCAGAAACCAAAAACTCGAAACTATGAACTACCTCCCCCTTGGACGCTTATCCGACTTTATCCGGGCTAATCCGGCTTAATCCGGGTAAAAAAACTACGGAAATGAACCTTCGAACCCGAAATCTGTGGTTGTTTCGCGATCTGTCTGATCCCCTTTTGCGCTTTTTGCGATCGCTGATTCTGGTTTTCGTGACGTTGCTGGCGCTCGGGCGATCATTGGCTGCCGCAGGAAATGATTCGCCGGCGCCGGTGATCTGGGTGGAAGGGGAGAATCCGGCGATCAACAAAATGAACCGTCACCCCTGGTGGTATGACAAGGTGAAGCGCGACCAGCTTTCCGGCGGGGACCTGATCTCGAACTTCAGCAAGGACAAGGCGGGCGAGGCGGAGTATCATTTTTCCGCAGGCAAGGCGGGGGAATACGACTTCTGGGTGCGCGCGAACCCGATCCAGTCGCGGCTTTCTTACGCGCTCAATGGAGGACCGGATACGCCGATCGACCTGAACCGGGAGAAGCGCGACGAAATTAACATCGCGGAGGATGGCAAGCCCGACCTGCGGTTCATCGCCTGGAGCCATGTGGGAAATGTCACGCTGCGCGCGGGGGAAAACACGATCCGCTTCCGCATGACGAGCGAGAATAATAACCACGGATATCTCGATTGCTTCGTGTTCAGCACGGAGCCGTTCCAGCCGCATGGCATCCTGAAGCCGGGCGAGATCGCGGCGGCGCAGGCGCGCGATGCCGTGGAAAGCCAGGGATGGTTTGCGTTCGATCCGAAGCGGGATGATTTCAGCGCCGGGAGCGCGATCGATCTTCGTTTTCTGAATGAGAAATTCGCGGGGGAAAACGGGTTCATCGGCGTGAAGGACGGCCAGTTTGTCCACACCGGCAACGGCGAGCCGGTCCGTTTCTGGGGAGTGAACGGGCCGCCGCAGGGATTGAAGGGCGACGAGTTGCAGCGGTGCGCTCGGATGCTTGCGAAACACGGGGTGAACATGGTGCGCGTCCACGGCGGCTACTTTGATGCCAATGGCGACGTGAACATGGAGCGCGTGAAGCACACCATCGAGATCGTGGAGGCGATGAAGGCGGAGGGGATTTACACGCATCTCTCCATCTACTTTCCGCTGTGGCTTTCGCCGAAACCGGTTACGCCGTGGCTGCAAGGGTACGACGGCGCTACGAAGCCATTTGCGGCGCTTTTTTTCAATCCGGATTTCCAGGCGAAATATCGCACGTGGTGGACCGCGTTGCTGACCACGCCGAGTCCCGTGACGGGAAAGCGGCTTGTCGATGAGCCCGCGGTGGCGAGCCTGGAAATGCAGAATGAAGACTCGCTCTTTTTCTGGACGTTTAATCCCGCCTCGATCCCCGATGCCGAGATGCAAATCCTCGAGAAACTCTACGGTGCCTGGCTCGTGAAGAAATACGGATCGCTCGATGCGGCATTCACAAAATGGGGCGGGCTGAAGGTGGCGCGGGATTTGCCGGCGGAAGGACGCGTGGGCTTCCGGTTGCTTTGGAATGTGGTCCATGAAAAAACCGCGCGCGACCAGGACCAATGCAGTTTCCTGCTGGAAACGCAGATGCGTTTTTACGCGGACACCCATGCGTTTCTGCGCAAGCTGGGATTCAAGGGGCCGATCACGGCCTCGAACTGGATCACCGCCGATCCCGTAACACTCGGACCGCTGGAAAAGCTGAGTTACACCACGGGGGATTTTATTGACCGGCATGGTTATTTCGGCTGCGACCAGAAGGGACCGGAATCGGCGTGGTCGATCCGCGACGGGCATACTTACGCCGATCGCAGCGCCCTGCGGATGGACGCGGAGCAACCGGGCGGCCCGAAACAGATCACGAACCCGGTGATGGACCCGCACTACGACGACATGCCCTCGATGATTTCGGAAACGACGTGGAACCGTCCGAACCGTTTCCGCTCCGAGGCGCCGCTTTTCTATGCGGTTTACGGGGCGCTGCAGCGGAGCGATGCAATCCTCAACTTCGTGCTCGACAGCGGGGACCAGTGGGCGGTGAAGCCGGGGTTTTTCATGCAGCCGTGGACATTGATGACGCCCGCGATGATCGGGCAGTTTCCGGCGGCGGCGCTGATTTTTCGTCGCGGGCTGGTCGCGCCTGGCGACATGCTCGCCGAGGTGGCCCTGAACAAGGATGATCTCCTGCATCTCAATGGAACGCCGCTGCCGCAGGATGCGTCGCTGGATGAGTTGCGATTGAAGGATGTGCCGCAGGGTTCGGAAATCAAACCGGGCCAGCGTCTCGATCCGCTCCTTCATTACGCGGGGCAAACACATGTGAAATTCATCGATGGGCAGGGCTCCGTGAAGCTGGGCGATGCAGGCAGGCTCATCGACCACGCGGGGCAGACGGTGACCAGTTCCACGGGGGAATTGAAACTCGATTACGGTAATGGCGTGCTGACCATCAATGCGTCCGGCGCGCAGGGAGTGAGTGGTATGTTGAAGGCGGCAGGTCGGGTGGAGACAAAAGACCTCACGATCATTTCCGATCTCGATCTTGGGCATATCATTGCGGTGTCGCTGGATGGACTCCCGCTCGGCACTTCACAGCGGATGCTTTTGCAGGTGATGTCCGAGGAGAAGGCGACGGACTACAAGACCGGGGATGTTTCATCGGGTGTAAAACGCATCCTCAACATCGGGCACGATCCGTGGCTGGTGAAGGAACTCAAGGGCACCGTGATTTTCAAGCGTCCCGACGCCATGAACCTGCGGGTGACTGCGCTGGATGACAATGGTTACCCGGCGGGCAATGCGGGTGGCGCGGCGAAAATAGAACTGCAGCCCGGAACGATTTATTACCTGATCAGCCGGTAGTGGGATTTCCACCACCAGGGGAAGCAGAAGGAAGGCTGGGTTAATTTTATTGCGCTGGAGGGAGGCCTTTGGCTTGGGCTTCGGTGTCCGTTAAATTCCAGATGCGTTCCCAGCGGGGGGGAGGTGATCTGGCGGAAGGCTTCGGCGTGCTGCTCGGAAGTTTTTGCGGCGGCATTCTCGCCGCCGATAATGCGTGTGACGCTGGAGGCGAGGCGGTTGAAGATGAGATATTCGCCCTGGTCGGCGCTGTCCCATTTCAGGGGTTTGTTGTTTTTGATCGAATTGCCGAGAGTGTGGATGGCCTGGCGGAAGCGGCCAAGGAGTTCGATCTCGACGGGGGAGAGGTTCCATGCGGAGGAGAGCTTTAGGAAGATGGCCTCGAGGCTGCTTTCCACCATGTAGGCGCGGGTGAGCAATTCCCAGCGGGTGGCGTGGGGCAGCTCGTATTCCCCGGCGCTGGGGAGTTCGTCCTCGTTGTGCTCGACGCAATGGTTCCAGAGTTTCATGACGGCAAAGAAATCCGCATAGGCTGCCTGGAATTGCTTGAGGTTTGCTGTGTCGAACTCGCGCAATTTTTGCCGGGTCTGCCAGTAGTCGAGCAGGCGTTTAATGATGAATGCCGCGCAGCCGAGCGTGGCAAGTGCGACGAGGAACGCGAGGACGGTCCTCAAGGCAATGGCGAGGTAATCGCGCGGAGGGATTCCGGTTTGCTTGATCGTGGATGCGACTGTGGCAGGCAGGGAGATGAGCGGTTTTGCCGCTGGTGACGGAGAGGTTTGCAGGGCTGATTGAGTGGTGTCCGTGCCTGTCTGCGCGGGGGCAGCCGCAGGCGGCGCGGTGGGCTGGGGGGGAGGAGTGGGAGGCGGTACGTAGGGATATTGATCCCTGGCCTCCTTTGGCAGGAGTGAGAAGGGGAGTTTCTCGACACCGTCCTCGGTGATGACGACGACACCATCCTTCTCTACGCGGCTGACGGTGACGCCCTTGAACTCGCGTCCGTCGCTGAGCGAGAAATCATCTGCGAACGATAGCAGCGGGAGGAATGCCGTCGCGAGGAGGAGGGCCATCGTGGATTTCATGCGTGATATTGAGACTTCAAAAATGAGGGGCTGTCGATAGGAATCCGTGGAAATGACGAAGCACGAATGACGAATGACCAAAGATGGATGCCGGATGCCAGGGTGGCGCTATTGGGAGGGGGCGACGGTGGTGCCGGAGCCGGGCATGAGATAGGCGGAAGGGGTGCCGGTGCGGAATGCGAGTTCGGCGCTGGTGAAAATACTGTTGAGGTCGTCCTTGCTATCCACGCGATACTCAATGGTGTGCGCGTGGGTGGTGGTGGGGTAACTTTTGACGACTTTTTTCCAGACTTCATCCTGTCCGGTGCGTGCGGCTGCCTCTGTCACTGCGTCCTGCAGTTTATTGATGGCCGATTGGCCGAGGCCGATGGGGGAATTTGGAGTCATGGGCTCGATGTAGTAAAAACGCACGGCCATGTTGCCTGTGGTGTCGATGTTCACCTCGTTCACACGGGCGACGTTGTCCACGATGTATTCGCAACTGCTCACCGATACGATGGAGCGGAGGGCAACCTCGTAGGTGCCGCCGGGGGTGACGCAGATCCAGAGCGGCACTTTTCCTGTGAGGGTGGGAGTGGCGGCCGGTGAGGCTGCGGGAGTTTGTGCCATGACGGCACCGGTGGTGAGGGCAAATAAAGCAACCGGGAGGAGGAGAGTTTTCATCGGGGATTAAGTTCTATCATTTCTCGCGGGCTGTCACGAGCAGAAAATTCAGGCGTTTGAAGAGGCATCGTCAAAATTCTTTGGCAAGAGGTTCGATCTCCCGTTAGCATATCCCCATGCATCGCTATCGTCCCAATGTCGCCGCAATCGTGCAAAATGCCGCAGGGCTGATCCTTGTGTGTGAGCGGATCGATATTGCCGGGGCGTGGCAATTTCCGCAGGGAGGTATCGATCCCGGCGAGAGCCCCCGGCAGGCCCTGGAGCGTGAGATGGTGGAGGAACTGTCGCTGCGCCCGGAATATTACCAAGTATTGAGCCAAAAGGGGCCTTACCGCTACCTGATCGGGGAGGGAAAGACTAAAAAAGGGTATCACGGGCAGGAACAGGAATACTTCCTGCTTCAATTAAAGGGTGAAGAAGCGCTTATTAATGTGAAAACACCTGATCAAGAGTTCATTTCCTGTAAATGGATCGACCCCGCACAATTCGATGCGCGGTGGCTGCCCCCCATGAAAGTGGGGGTTTACCGGCAGGTAATGAAGGATTTTTTCGGTGTGGAGATAAGAAATGATTTACCCTAGCGAATTGACGTTGACGTCACCGGGAGTTTGGTTCATTACCCAGATTAAACATGTTAACTCTTGGTGCTTTCTCGTTTATTTTCATTACTTTTTTAGGTTGCGTGTGGTGGGCGTGCAACGACGACATCAACAGCGCGCCCTGACCGTGAAGAGGTAACATGTTTGACGCAGAAGAAATACGCTGGGTAAAAGCGACGGCGAATGAGTTGAATAACCTCCTGCAGGTTATCACGGAATCCAGCCAGTTCCTGGAGAGCGCCTGCGAGACCACCACGGATACGCAGAAGTATTTCGACATCCTGCGCAACGGAGTGGAGCGGGCTGCACAGGTGTCGCGGCTGATGATCGAGCGCGTGGGGGAATATGAAAAGGGGGGGACGCCCGAAAAGATTTTCGAAACCCAGGGGCAGAAGCCTTCCGAGGCATTTGGCTTCGAGCCAATGAAACCACTGCCACCGAAACCTCCCGATGGGCTGGGCAACGAGTTCGCGGATATCAAAGTCCACAATCAGAGCGGGCCGAAGGAAATCGTGATGATCGTGGATGACGAGGCATTTGTGACGCTGCTGGCGCAACGGGTGTTGACGGACGACGGCTACCGGGTGATCACGGCGAAGGACGGCTTTGAGTGCCTGAATATTTACAAGCGGCTGAAGGACAAGATTTCGCTGATCATCATGGATTTCACGATGCCGATCATGGACGGGTCGGAGGTATTTGACGCACTGCGGCTTATCAATCCGCAGGTCTGTGTGGTCTTGAGCAGCGGATTCACGGAGCAGGAAAAACTACGCGGGATGCTCGCGAAGGGATTGCGCGGGTTTATCCCGAAGCCGTACACGCAGCAAAAGCTCCTGCTGCAGGTGCGCTCCACGCTGGATACGCTGAAGAAGGAAAAGTAATTTCCTCCTAATCCGCGCGGCTGCATTGTCATTGCGGCATATTGTGTGGTGTGAACCGGTGTGACTGACGGTACAGTGTTACGAATGTTATAAATGGCAATTCCCAGCATTCATGCATTGACCAAAAGAAAAACCTATTCAAAGTAGAACCCAATATGGGCAATCTAGATATGGGCAATCCGGAAGAACTTCTCACGACAAACCGCAAGGCGCTGACGATCAACCTCGACCCCGAAAAGTACGGCACCTTTGCCGAGATCGGTGCGGGCCAGGAGGTGGTGCGCAATTTTTTCCAAGCGGGCGGGGCGGCTGGAACGGTGGCGAAAAGCATCTCGGCGTACGACATGAAATTCAGCGACGCGATTTACGGCAAGAGTTCCCGCTATGTGTCGCAGGACCGGCTGGATCTCATGCTGGACCACGAATACGCGCTGCTGAAGGAACGGCTCTGGGAGGCGCGCAGCTCGAACACGACATTTTTCGTTTATGCAAACACGGTGGCGGCCCGCAATTACAAGGGCAACAACGAGTGCCACGGCTGGATGGGCGTGCGCTACCAATTCACCCCGCAATCGGAGCCAAACACGATCCTGATCCATGTGCGCATGTGGGACAAGGAGAACATCCTGCAGCAGCAGGCGCTGGGGGTGATCGGCGTGAACCTGATATACGGGGCATTTTATTTCAAAGACGATCCGAAGCAAATGATCAAATCGTTGTTCGACCAGTTGGGGACCAGCCGGATCGAGGTTGATATGATCAAGTTCTCCGGGCCGAATTACAGCGATGTGAACAACCGGCTGATGAGTCTCGAGCTGGTGCGGCTGGGATTGACGAACGCGGTGATGTTCAGCGCGGACGGGGATGTGGTGCAGCCTTCCGAAGTGCTGCATAACAAGGCAATTCTCGTCGAGCGTGGGAGCTTCCGCCCGGTGACTCTGGTGAACATGGACATGCTGCGATGTGCGTGTGCGCAATTTGCCCAGGAGCCGGAGGTGAAGGGCAAGGAGGTGGTGGTGTTGATGGAAATCACCATGAACAACCTGCTGGCATCCGGCGAACTGGACCACGAGGATTTCCTGGCGCGGGTGGATACGCTGGGAGCGCTAGGGAACAACGTGCTGATCTCCAATTATTCCGAATATTACCGGCTCAGCGCCTACTTCCGCAGATTCACCAAGGAAATGATCGGCCTCGCGATGGGAGTGAATAATCTCGTGGAGTTGTTCAACGAGAAATATTACGAGAACCTTGCCGGTGGGATCCTTGAATCTTTCGGGCGGCTTTTCCGCAACTCGGTGAAGTTGTATGTTTACCCGATGAGGCAGAATGTTTTCTCACGCTACGTGGGAGGGGTGGATACCTCGGAGCCTAGCTCGCAAAAAAATTCATTTGCCTCGAATGTGCTGATCACAGCGAGAAATGTGCAGGTGACTCCGCGCCTGCAGAATCTCTATATGCATTTGCTGGAGAACCATTACATCGATTGCCTTGTCGGTTTTGACGAGGAGATCGGCAGTGTGTTTTCGCGTGATGAACTCAAAAAAATAAAGTCGCACGGATCGGACTGGGAAAAATATGTGCCTTCGCAAGTGGCCGAGATCATCAAACGGCGGAACCTCTTCGGCTACAGCAGCGCCGTTGCGCAGGAGGAAGTGGCGGCAAAGAATTGATTGCGAGTAAAAAGTGACCCCCAAATCCTACGAATATCTCTTCACGGCATTTGCCTTCGTGCTCGGTGCAGTCATCGGCTCGTTCCTGAATGTGTGCATCTACCGCCTGCCGCTTGGTCTCTCAGTGAACAAGCCGAAGCGATCGTTCTGCCCGTCGTGCAAATACCAGATCCCGTGGACGAAGAACCTGCCGCTGATTTCGTGGGTCACGCTGAATGGAAAATGCGCAAATTGCGGGAGCCGGATTTCATTCCGCTATTTTGGCGTGGAGTTGCTGACTGCGGTGCTTTATCTCGCGGTGTGGCTGGTGTGCTGGAGGACGGGAAACTGGTTTCTGGCGTTTCCGTACTGGATACTGGTGAGCCTGCTGATCGTGGCGACGTTCATCGACTTTGAGTATTTCATCATCCCGGATGAGATCACTTGGGGCGGGGTGGTCGCGGGCATCATTTTGAGCACCCTCATTCCGTCGATGATGGGAGAGCGGATTTTCTGGCGCGGTTTTCTCTGGTCGGTCATCGGAGCGGCGGCTGGTTACTTTACGCTGTGGGGTGTGGTTGAGCTGGGAAAAATCGCTTTTGGCAGAAAGAGGATCGTGCTGAAAGTTGCGGAGCCTTTCACATGGAAATGCACGGGTGAAGATGCGGAACTGACGATCGGCGAGGACAAGATGCTGTGGAGTGACATGTTCATGCGCGAAAAGGACCAACTCCTGCTCAAATGCACCCGCGCGGATATCGGCGACAAACAATACACGAACACTGTGCTGCATTTTTACGGTGACCGGCTGCTGGTGAGTGGGGCGGAGCACAAGCTGGAAAGCATGGAGCCTTTTTCAGGGCATGTGTATGAGGTGATCATTCCACGCGAGGCGATGGGATTCGGCGATGTGAAGTTCATCGCCTCCATTGGCGCATTTCTCGGATGGCAGTCGGTATTTTTCACCATCGCGAGCGCGTCCATGATCGGCGCGGTGGTGGGCGCCGGGATACTCATTCTCAACAAGCGCCATCTCTCCTCAAAAATTCCCTTCGGTCCTTATCTCGCGCTGGGAGCTTTGATCTGGATATTCGCGGGGCCGGACATCATCCGCTGGTATCTGAATCACGTGCTGCCGCAGGATCAGTTCTGAAAAGGAAGGGAGATGTCGATTACTGCCGCTGCTCCTGGGTCGCCGCGGCTTCGTCGGGCTCCAGCCATTCGCAGTAATCCTTGTACATCGCGGAGGAAATCTCGATCAGGCGGAGTTGGATCCTGTCGAGGTATTGATGCATGCCTGTCTGGAAAATATCGTTGATCGTAACGTAATTAAGATCCATGCAAAGGCGGCCGGCGAGACGCTCCGCTTCATTGGAGAAATGGGCGAGATCGCAACCGGAAAGGGCGTGCAGTGCCTGGACAAGGCCGCTTACACAAAAGCGGATCGAGCGTGGAAAGCTATCGTGAAGAATGATGAACTCCGCCACGCTTGCAGGCGTGACATTGCCGGTATGAAGTTTGCGGTATGCCTCGAACGCGCTGCATGATTTCAGCACGGCGATCCATTGCAGCGCGTCGACATTGCCGCCGACTTTTTCGCCGCTGGGCAGGAGGATATGGTATTTTAGATCGAGGATGCGGGAGACGGAATCAGTGCGCTCGAGGAATTTTCCAAATTGCAGGAAATTCCAGCCTTCGCCGTGGGTGAGCGTGGCATCGGTGGTGCCATGAAACTGGTGCGAGTAATCGACGACCTGCCTGTAGAAATCAATCGCACTGGCTGCGAAAAGCTGGCGTGCAGCAACGGAATTCAACCAGAGATAAAGGCTGTTGATGCGCTCCCACATTTCGCTGGAAATGTATTCCCGCACGGTGCGGGCGTTCTCACGGGCGCGGGCAACAGCTGATATGATCGAGTGCGGGTTTTCCTTGGCAAACGTGACAAACTCGCACACGCCGTCCGCAGTGATCACGGGGTAATGTTTGTTGAACAGAGTCTGGTCCTCGAGCGTGGCGAGGATCGGCTGCCAGTCGCGGCGTTCATCGTGATCGCCGTGATCCATGTCGAGTGTGAGCTGGAGGTTCACATCGAGGATGCGGGAGTTATTCTCGGCGCGCTCAATGTAGCGGCCAAGCCAGTAAAGGGATTCTGCAACGCGGCTCAACATGGCAAATCAGTCCTCATCATCCAGCACCCAGGTTTCCTTGCTTCCGCCTCCTTGCGACGAATTCACAACGAGCGAGCCCTTCTTCAGCGCGACCCGTGTGAGCCCGCCGGGTACGATCGTGATTTTTTCACCGTACAAAATGTAAGGGCGCAAATCGATGTGGCGGCCTTCGATCGCGCCGTCGCAATAAGCGGGGGCGCGCGACAGGTTTACGACGGGCTGGCCGACGTAGTTGCGCGGGTTTTCCAGAATGGCCTTGCGGAACTTTTCGTGGTCCTCCTTCGTTGCGTGCGGGCCGATCAACATGCCGTAGCCGCCGCTCTCATTCGCGGACTTGATGACGAGTTCATGAATATGATCGAGCATATACTTGCGATCCTCCTCGAACATCGAGAGGTAGGTGGGCACGTTTGGCAGGATCGGTTCCTCACCGAGGTAGAACTTGATCATCTTCGGCACGAAGTAATAGGTCACTTTATCGTCAGCGACTCCAGTGCCGATGGCGTTGGCAAGATTCACGTTTCCCTTGCGGTAGGCGTTGACGAGGCCGGGAACACCGAGCATGGAATCCTTCCGGAAAACGAGGGGGTCTAGAAAGTCGTCGTCGATACGGCGGTAGATCACGTCCACGCGTTTCAATCCCCGGGTGGTTTTCATGTAAACGAAATCGTCCTTCACCATGAGGTCCTGGCCGACCACGATTTCAACGCCCATGGAGCGTGCCAGGAATGAATGTTCGAAATACGCGGAGTTGTAAATGCCCGGCGTGAGAAGAACGACGGTGGGATCGGAGTTCCCACCCGGCGCGACGTAGCGGAGGAGGTTCACCAATTCATGGCTATATGATTCCACGGGGCGCACCCGGTAGCGACCGAAAAGCTGCGGGAACACACGCTTCATTACCTGGCGGTTTTCGAGGAGATAGGAGACGCCGGAAGGGCAGCGGCCATTGTCCTCGAGCACGAGGTAGTTGCCATCGTTATCACGGATCAGATCCGAGCCGCAGATGTGAACGTAGATATCCTTCGGGACATTGAAGCCCATGAATTCCGGCCGGAAATGGGCGGCGGTCCGTACGACTTCCTCCGGGATCACCTTTTCCTTGATGATCCGCTGGTCGTGGTAGATGTCGTGCAGGAAGAGATTCAGCGCAGTGATACGCTGGATCAATCCGCGTTCGACATGCTCCCATTCGTGCCTGGGGATGATGCGCGGAATCAGATCGAACGGAAAGATGCGCTCCGTGCCCTGATTGTCACTATAGACGGTGAACGTGATGCCCTGATTGAGAAATGTGCTGGCTGCGAGTGAACGCTTGCGCTCAAAATCCTCAGGCCCCATCGCCTGAAAACGCTCCATCAGTTTTACGTAATGCGGCCTTGGGACACCCGGCGCGCTGAACATCTCGTCGTAAAACCCATCAGTTTTGTAATCAGAAAAGAAAGCGCCCATTTCTTAAATGCCCATCCGTGCCATCTTCTAATTTTCCAGTCTCACTGTCCAACCATTTCCGGTTCAAATTCGTATGGTGTACTCACGGAGTTAAATTTTGTATAAATGAATTTGGCGGCCGGCACATTGGACTTGGTGATGCCGTGCGCCTTGTCCAACCCGGCTTCACGCAATAATTGCAGCGACTGGCGAAGGAGCATGGTGCCGAGGCCGCGGTTGCGATATTCACTCAAAATACAGGGGCCTGATAGAAGATGATTTTCGGCTTCCTTTGAAGTATCCAGGGCGGATGCGCCGATGATGCGCGAGCCGTGCGACACCACGATGCAAGGCACTTCCTTCTCGAGGAAAACACGGTCGATCTGCGCTTCAAAATGATCGCGGAGGCTCTTGAGTGTGTCGCTCCAATTCATGTCGAGTGAGAATGCGCTGGAGATCACGCTGCGAACGCTTTTTTCATCATCATGGGTGGCCACACGGATGTGATAGTGCGAGTCCAAATCGCCCTTAACAGCCGGCAGTTTAGCCAAATCCCAAGTAAAACGCATCCAACGGACCAACTTCATAGGCTCGCAATTTATCGTCAATTGCATGGAAAGCAACCACGAACCAAGCGAAAATAAAATCGTTTAAAATATGGGAAAAACAGTTGATTTTGCGGCTTTAATCCATGCCGGCAACGCGCAGAGCCTCGATGAAATTACTGTAAAATTCCTTGTGCCGGGCAACAGCGCGCCGCAAAACCGTCTTTAAATTCGGGAGATCCGAAAGACTGAATGTGAGGTCGACACTACAGATAAAAGCCTGCATCTCATCGTTCGTCACCATGTTTGGCCCGACGAGAATAATGAACTGATGACGCCGCTGCTCGGCGGGGACGTTGACCACCTCCTTGAGCACCTGATTGGTCTCCAGATCGCATCCGTTGAAGTTTTCGTAAACCACCACCACGCCGTAATTGTGGGTGCGCAATTTCAGGGCGACATCCTCGGGAAAAAGGCCGGTGTGGATTTTGTAATTTACCGCGCCGAGTTCGGCGACGGTGGCTTCCTGGACTTCCGGATCGTCGATGCAGACGAGTGCGGTCTGGTCGCCTTCTTCAAATATATCGTATCTTGCTTGAGCTTCCATATAATCAGGCAGTTCCTAAAATTTTTGGCGCTGGTGGTGCTTTGGCGGGTTCAGGGACGTCCAGACGCAGGCCCGACGCCTTGTCCTCCAAAAGACCGCGCTGTTTTTTGATTCCATCGATCGTCTGGGTCATCTTGCCTTTTCGCGTGGCGTAAAGCAGAGCGGTCTCTTCCGAAAGCATATCGGCTTCGTATGCCCGCATGATGGATTGGTCAAATGTCGTCCAGCCGAAGGAATAATTGGAGTCGATTATATCGTAAAAGCTGCGATTTTCGTTTTCACCGAGTGAGATCGCCTCGCGGACGCGCAGATTCGAGCCCATCACTTCCGTGAGCAGCACCCGGCCATTGCCTCCCTGTTTCGGCGCGAGACGCTGGCTCACGATGTAGCGCAATGTATCCGAGAGGCGTTGACGGATCTGGGCCTCCTCGGCGTTATCGAACATACCGAGAATACGGTTGATAGACTGGCCTGCGTCAATCGTGTGAAGCGTGCTCAAAACCAAGTGGCCTGTTTCCGCGGCGGTAAGCGCGATTTCCACGGTGCGGCGATCACGCATTTCACCCACGAGGATCACCTTCGGGGCCTGGCGCAGCGCGGCGCGCAATCCATTCGGGAAATCGTCGTAATCCTGGCCAAGCTCACGCTGGCTGAAGGTGGCTTTTTTGTGGGGATGCACAAACTCGATAGGATCTTCAAGTGTCACGACGTGAACGGCCTTGTTCTCATTGATCTCATTTAAAACGGCCGCGAGTGTGGTGGTTTTACCGCTGCCTGTCGCACCGGTCACGAGCACCAGGCCATTTTTTTCCAAGGCGATCTTATGGAAAATAGGTGACAGCCCCATCGCCGCAAGCGTGGGAATCTCGGACTGGGATTTTCGCATGACGATGCCGAAGTTTCCTTTTTGCCGGAAGATATTGACGCGGAAGCGGGCGCGATCGTTGACAGCGTAGCTGCAATCGCAGGAGCCCATGGTGAGATATTCCCTGAGCAAGCGGCGATTAAAACCGATGATGTTCAACGCGATTGTCTCGGTCTGGTGCGACGTGAGGGATTGCAAATCGGGATGAAGATTAACTTCTTTCAGTTCACCGAAAGCTTCCACCTGCAGGGGACGTCCGACTGAAAAGAGGATGTCGGAGATCCCGTTGAAAGCCTCCAGCATCGAAGTAAGGATGAGATCGAGTTCTGGTTTTCTCATGGGAGTATTTAGTCTTCGAAATCCTCGGGCGGGTTGCGAAGCATTGCACGGAATTTTTTCTTGTCGGTGGCTTTTTCGTAGGCTTCCTCAGGGGCAATTGTGGCGCTGCGCAGGTGCTCCATGATCGCGTCATCCAGGGGCTGGTTTCCTTTTTTCTTGCCGACCTGCATCATGCCGGGAATCTGGTGGGTTTTGCCTTCACGAATCAAATTCGCGATCGGGCTGTCGCAGACGAGGATTTCCAAGGCGGCGACGCGGCCCGGTTTGTCGATGCGCTTGAAAAGATTCTGGGCAACCACGCCCTTGAGGGATTCCGAGAGAGAAGCGCGAATCTGGTTCTGCTGGTTTGTCGGAAATACGTCGATCACGCGGTCGATGGTCTTGGGTGCATTTGAAGTGTGCAGGGTGCCGAAGACAAGGTGGCCGGTGGCCGCGGCGGTGAGCGCGAGATCGATGGTCTCCAAGTCGCGCATTTCACCGACCATTACGATATCGGGATCTTCACGCAACGCGCCGCGCAGCGCGGAGGCGAATGACTTCGTGTGGACACCGACTTCGCGATGGTTCACGAGACACTGCTGGCTGCGATGGACGAACTCGATGGGGTCTTCCACGGTGATAATATGGTCGCGCCGGTGGAGATTTGCAAAATCGACCATTGCCGCAAGCGTGGTGGATTTACCGGAACCCGTGGGACCGGTCACGAGCACCATCCCTTTTTTCAACATGGCGAAGCGCTTCAGCACCGGAGGCAACCCGAGTTGCTCGAGTGTGAGCACCTTGCTCGGGATGAGACGGAAAACGGCGGCGATACCATTTTTCTGGTTTAAAAAATTCGCACGGTAACGGGCAAAGCCGGTGTATTCGTAGCCGAAATCGACGTCGCCGGTTTCCTCGAACACCTTGATCTTCTGCTCTGGGGCGATTTCGTAAACGAGGGCCTTGAGATCATCGTTCTCGAGGGGAGGTGAATCCACGCGAACCAATTCACCGTGAATACGAAGCATCGGCTGGTTTCCGGTGGAGAGGTGAAGGTCGGAGGCATCCTGCTCCTTCATGAACTTAAAGTAGGTGTCGATTCTGGCCATACGGTGCTAAGCAATAGCTAGAGTGATGCCATGGGGAGAGATTTTCACCATTAGAGTGTTTGGTTAAATTTTTTACCCTTGTTTTGCTTTGACTACTCTGGTGGCGGGACGATCGAAGTCCACACCGGATTGGATTATTTGAATGAGGAATAGATTCGTCCACAGATTGCGCAGATTGAGATCAAAATTGGCATTGTTTTGGGTTTGATAGGGGCTGAAAATGGGTTTGTTTGGCTTTGAATTGGCTTTGTTATTTGGGCCTTTACAGAGTAAAAATTGGCTTTGTTTGGCAGAAAAGCGGTTTTTTGGAGCTCCGGGTTCTTGGTTTGTAGTGTGTAATTTTTAGCTAAAAATATCCCATAGAAATAACATACTACGATGTATGAGGGGATGCAAGAGAAAATGTGATAGGTTTAATGGCCAGAGAAAATAAGACATGGATTTGGAGGAGACATTTATTACGGCAGGGGATGGGACGCTGCTTTTTTTGAGGTCGGCCAAGCTTGGGCAGAAGGCAAAGGCAAGCGTGCTGCTGACCCATGGCATGGGCGAGCACTCGGGCCGGTATCTGCATGTGGCTGAGTTCCTTGCGAGCAGGGGATACCGATTTTGCTCCTATGATCTGCGCGGGCATGGACGTTCGGGGGGGAAGCGGGGCTACATCAACGATTACAGCGAGTTGCTGGATGACCAGGCGATGGTGAAGGAACATTACGCGCAGGAGGGGGAGCCGATGTTTCTGTACGGCCACAGCATGGGAGCGCAGATCATGCTCAATTACCTGCTGGAGAGGAAGCCCGGTATCGATGGGGCAATCGCGACTTCGCCCTGGCTGGAACTTTCCTTCCGTCCCTCGCCATGGAAAGTGCTGATGGCAAAAATCATGGTGAACCTCTGGCCTTCCTTCACGCAAGACGGGCCGGATGACGATACTTTGCTCTCCCGTGATGCGGAGTTTGTTGCGTCAATACCAGGGCGCGATCTCCTGCACCACAGGATGTCGGCACGGATGTATCACGAGTTGCTGACAGGAGCGCGCGAAGCTTTGAGGAGGGCTACGGAGTGCGATTACCGGTTGCTGCTGATCCATGGGGCGGACGATCCGCTTACTTCCTCCCAAGCCACCGAGACTTTCTTTAAAAATGCCGCTTCAAAGGACAAGACGCTGAAAATCCATCCCGAGATGCTGCATGAAACCCATAATGAAATCGGGAGAGAGATGGTGCTTGCGGAAATTGCGGATTGGATGGAGGAGCGATCCGGCGTCGCCTGAGGGCGGATGCGTAAATTTCAATTTGCCGCAGTTTCTCAGGATTCTTCAGGGGGGATGTTTTCCACGGCTTTAAAGAGAGCGGCTTGCAGAAGGGATATCCCTTTTTTGTCCATGATTTTTTGTCCCTCGAAATTGGTGACGTAGAAGCTGTCCATCGCCGCGCCTTTTTCCGTGGTGACACGTGACATGGCAATATTCACCTCGGCGCCGGAAAAACCTTTCAGTATATTATAGAGCAGGCCGAGGCGATCGGGGGTCTGGATATCCACAAGCGTGTAGCCGGGGTGGGCATCGTTATCAACGCCGATGCGGGTCGGAAAATCGAGCCCGTGCAAGAGACGGTTATTGCGTTTTTTAGTCACTTTTCCAATCAGGGGGGCGAAATCAAAATCCTCCTCATCCAGGGACTGGATCAGCTTTTTTTCAACGAGCGCAGGAAGTTTGTCATCGGTCACCGCCTCGAAATTGGTGTTGCAGACGCGGAAAATATCGAGCACCAGACTGTCGCCACGCGTGAAGACATCCGCGCTAAGAATGTTCAACTGGGCCACGGAGAAAGAACCCGCAATCTTTGCAAGAAGTTCCGAGCGATCCCACGAGCATACCCATACTTCGCTATGTCCCTTGTCCGGGTGGGCGATCCACTTGAACGCGGGAGCGAGAGGGGCCGTGTCGCCGAGAAAGCGGGTTTCGAAAAAGGACCGGAAGAAACGGATGTGCGCGACGATATCCGCAACAACGTAAGTCTGGAAATAAATCTCCGGCATGTATCGGAAATACGCGGCGACTTCATCGGCAAAATCCTTTGCGAGTTTTTTAGTAACCGCCGCCTGGAGCTCCTCGCGGTCGGTTTTCCGCTGCCTGTAATAGGCCTCGCTGTCTGCGAGATAATGCGAGGTGCTGCGGTAGAGCTGCCAGACGAGACCTTCCTTCCAATCGGACCAGTTCTCGTCGCCCGTACCCTGGCCGTCGGCGAGCGTGAGGAGCATGAGAGCGTCGAGATTGGTCTGCTCTTTCACGATCCCCGCAAACTCCGCGATGGTGGCGGAATCCTCAAGATTCCGGCGCTGTGAAACGCTGGAGAGAGTCATGTGGTTATCCACGAGGAAAATCAGCGATTTTCTGCGCACCGGGGAGAGCTGGAGGCGCGCCGCCACTTTCTGCGCCATGATCGCGCTTGCGTCGGAATGGCGCTTGGCCCCGGAGGACTTGCCGGTATCGTGCAGAAGCAACGCGAGATAGAGCACAAATGGATCCTCAAGCTTCTGAAAGAGGGCACGATAGGCGGCGAACTTGGGCCTTTCGGTATCGATGAGCGAATCGAGTTTCTCTATGCAAACCAGCGTATGCTCATCGGCGGTGTAGCGGTGGAAAAACTCGTGCTGCACCAGGCATGTCAACTCGCCAAACTCCGGGATGTAGCGCCCCAGGAAATCGACCTCATGCATCATGCGCAGAATGCGCCCGACCTCGCCTTTCCTGCTGAGGATCGCATTGAAGGTGTCGCGCGTGGCGCGGGCATAGTTAAATGTGCGGTCCACAAGGTAGAGCCGCCTGCGGATGAGGTACTGGAGTTCGGGGCTAAGAACGAGACGTCGCTGCTGCGCATGCTGGAACAGGCGCATCATGCGGTAGGGATCATCCTTGAAAATTTCCCGCGACTCGGGATACATCGTGTTTTCAACGGAATAAAACCCGTCGAAGTGCTCCGGCGTTTTGCTCCGGTTCCCCGGAAGCAACATGGAGATGACGGATTTCTTTTTTCCCGCGAGGATGCCGCTGCTGAGCCGGTCCGAAATCGCCTCGGTGATGTAATAAATGCTGCGCGCGTGCCGGTAATAGTCGCGCATGAATTCCTCGTTGCGGCGCAAGGCATTCTTCTGCGGGTAGTTGAATTTATTGGCGACCTGCATCTGGAACGCCAGGGTCAGGACATCGAGCCCGCGCTTGTTCAAGTAGTGGAGTTCCGTGCGCACGCGCAGAAGGAAATCGTAGGCGCGATCGAGCTGCCGGCGCTCGGCCTCGGAAAGGGTTTTTTTCTCCACCATTTGCGCGGTGGTGATTGCGCGATTTTTAAAGTAGCTGATCCAGAGCATGTTCTGGTAGTCGCGCAGGCTGCCGCAGCCGTTTTTAATATTCGGCTCCTGCATGTAGAGCGTGCCCCCGAATTTCTCGTGGCGCTCGTTCTGGTTCCTGATGCGCTCCTCGATGTAGGTTTTCTCAAACCCCTTCACGCACTTCTTTTCAAACGCGACCTTGAACTGCTCGAAAAGCGTCTTGTCCCCCGCCACGTAGCGCGACTCGAGGAGCGAGGTCTTCGAGAGCATGTCCATGTTTGCCTGCTTGACCGCACTGGATATGGAACGCGTGGAGTGCCCGACTTTAAAACCCACATCCCAGAGCATATAGAGGATCGATTGGACGATTTCATTTGCCTGGGCGGATATTCCCTTGGACGAATCCTCGTGGAGGAACATGATGTCCACATCGCTGTAGGGATTCAACTCGCCCCTGCCGAAACCACCGATGGCTGTAAGCGTAAGGCCGGGCGGCGGCTTTGCGAGGCCGGGAACCGCCGCGCAAGCGGAATCGAAGAGATGCCGCAGGATGACATTCAGGAGGTTCGCGCGCTCCTGTGCGATGGCAAGGCCGCCGCCGCCCGCGTAGTGCTTGAGACGGAGACGGTGATTCTCAATCTTCAGGAATTTTTTGTACAACGCCAGCAACTCGGACGCGCTCTGCTTTCCCCTTGAAACCAGTTCCTTCTCGGCATGCGCCAGTACTTTTTCCAGGTGATCGGCTATCTAAATCATTTCAAAGCAAATTTTTCATTGCCTGGCAGCGGGGCGGGGGTGGAGGTGATGTTTTTGGTATTTGCCAGCATGTGAGTAAGCACATGGTAAACGTCTTCCGGGTCGGCTTCAACTATTCCGGCAATTTCCGCGGCGGATTTGGAATTCCCCTTGCTGTCTTCCAGTGCCTTGCGAACGAGTTGCTGGATCTGCAAAATCCTGGTGGCGGCTTTTTTGCCCGCTTCCACGCCGGGTTGATGATAGGCGTTGATATTCACCAGCGTCGCATAGAAACCGACGGCGCGCTCGTACAGCGCGACCAATGCGCCCACGTAGAATGCATTCACCTCCGGGATGCTGATGGTAATGGAGTCGCGTCCGCCCTCGTAGAGCGCCGCGCGCGTGCCGCGAAGGAATCCCTGCAAATAATCCCCGCTGGTGATGGAGGGATCGACCTCCATGGATGGCGTGGCACGATCCTTCCGCACCTCGACGAACGTGGCGAAAAAATTCGCAACGCCGTCGCGCAATTGCTGCACGTAGGCGTGCTGGTCCGTCGAGCCCTTGTTTCCGTAAACGGCGATGCCCTGGTGGACTTCCTTACCATCGAGATCGAGTTTTTTGCCGAGCGATTCCATTACGAGCTGCTGGAGATATTTGCTGAAAAGCATCAACCTGTCCTTGTAGGGGAGGATGACCATGTCTTTTGCGCCGCGCCCGTTGCCTGCGGAATACCACATGAGCGCGAGCAGCAGGGCGGCGTTCTGCGCCACATCGGTGGCGCGCGTCTTTGCATCCATGGCGGCTGCGCCGGCAAGGAATTGCACCGTGTCGAGCCCCTGCAATGCGGCAGGGACGAGGCCCACCGCGCTCATCACGGAAGTGCGTCCGCCGACCCAGTCCCACATGGGAAACCGTTTCAGCCAATGGCCGGCCACGGCCACTTTGTCGAGATCGCTCCCCACGCCGGTGACCGCCACCGCATGCTTTGCAAAATCGAGGCCAGCCGAGCGGTAGCGGGCTTCCGCCTCCACCATGCCGTTGCGCGTCTCCTTGGTGCCGCCGGATTTTGAAATGACTACGGTGAGCATCTGCGGAAAGCGGACGGCGATTTTATCAAACGTCTTGTCGAAGCCATCGGGATCGGTGTTGTCGAGAAAATGGATCGCCATGCGGTCGCCTGTGCCTCCGAGGGCCTCCGCGACAAATTGCGGGCCGAGCGCGGAACCGCCGATGCCCACAAGCAATACGTCCGTGAATTTCGCACCCTTCTCCGCGGTGATCCTGCCACTGTGAATGTCGCGGGCGAATGCGAGGATGTCCGCGTCCGTCTCCTCGATCTCTTTTTTCAAGGCGGCATCCGGGGCGAGCGAGGGGTTCCGCAGCCAGTAATGGCCGACCATGCGGTTTTCATCGGGATTCGCGATGGCGCCTGACTCGAGTTCCGACATCTTTTTGAGCGCGAGTTCGACGCGCGGCTGCATCTTTGAAATAAAATCGTCGTCAAACCGCATTCTGCTGATGTCGATGGAAATGCCGAGATCGGCATAGCGGAGGAAGTATTTTTGAAACCGGTCCCAGAGTGATGATGTGCTCATGGCTCCATGGAAGGGAAAAAGAGCCGAAAAAGAAATTCTAAAATTTCAACCGGCGACGATTTATTCAGGGAGCCTGTAAAAAAAGATTGATGCGTGACGAACATCGCATTAGCTTCACCGTCCTTTCCAAGCAAAGGAGTCTTAGCTCAATTGGTTAGAGCGCTGCCCTGTCACGGCAGAGGTTGCGGGTTCGAGCCCCGTAGACTCCGGTTTTATTTTCAAGGCGTCCCGGAAGCGTCATCCAGCAAATATGTATTTTCAGCATGTTTAAAACACGGTTGCTTTTGCGCTGATGCCAGCCCCGAATATCATCCTCTGCGTTTGCGACCAGCTCCGGGCTTTTGAAGTGGGTTGCTATGGCAACACCATCATCCACACCCCGAATATTGACCGGCTTGCCTCCGGTGGCGTGAGATTTGAGACCGCGGTGACGAATAATCCCGTGTGCATGCCGGCCCGCGCCTGCATGCTCTCCGGCCAGTTCAGCCGCACCTGCATCGGCGAATTGGGAAACGTGGGGGGTGATCCACCGGTCGCCGAAAGAGTACACTTGAAAGATCCGACACTTCCGGAGGAATTGCGGGCCGCGGGCTATGTCACTGGACTGGTCGGGAAATGGCACATCGAGCCCTCCCCGCTTGTGGTGGGATTCGATCGCGCGGTTTATCCGCTGGCCATTCATCACTACCAGGGGCAGCGTTATTTTCACGGAGACCGGCTCGGGGATCCCGTGGATGAATTCGCCCCTGAATATGAACGGCGTGAGGTGGACCGTTTCCTCGATGGGACGGGAGACCGCCCTTTTTTTCTTTATTACAATATTTCACTGCCGCATGAACCGATCGGCCCGGCAGAAATGCCCCGACGATATTGGAATCTCTATGGAAGGGACCAGGTGCCGATACGGCCCAACGCCTGGCACGAGGGGCGCATGGCATACGATGAATGGTGGTTCAAGACCTATCTGCTCTGGGACCATTTCTGGCGCACGGCTGAGGGCGACCCATGGAGGCCTGCCGCCGCCGGGTATCCGCAAGCCGGCCAGGGGCCGTTGCCATCCGATGCATTGCCTCCCGGCTATGATCTGCGGGATCTCACAGCCGCCTACTACTCGGCAACGACTTGCGTCGACGATCTCATTGGAGATTTGATGCGAAACCTGGAAACGAGAGGGCTCATGGAGAACACGTTGATCGTCTTCACATCGGACCATGGCGATAATCTCGGGAGCCATCATTTGTTCAACAAGGATTGCCTCTTTGAAGAATCCATCCGCGTGCCGATGATCTTCCATCTTCCCTCACGGTTTAACGGAAAGGTGAACCGGAAGCAAATCGCGCAGTTAATTGATCTTCGCCAGACGATCCTGGCAACCGCAGGGGTGAACGGTGGCACCCGTGCCCAGGGGCGCAATCTGCTTCCGCTCCTGCTTGGAGAGCGGGAGACGCTGGACGAAAATCACGCATTCATCGAGACCGACGCCATGTTTGGAAAATGTACCGTCGGCATCCGCACGCCCACCCACCTGTACGGAGCGCCGATGAAAGACAGCCATTCGCTTGAAGGAGGGGATTGGGGTTTTTACGATCTCAGGGAAGACCCGTTTCAAATTCGCAATCTTGCCGCAGCGGATGGACAATCGGATCTCAGAAACGCCCTGCGGGAGAAGGTGGAACACTGGCACGGTTCGACCGCGTGGCTCGCTTGATATTGCAGATTTTGTCCTATCCAGATATCCTGTTGCCAAACGGACAGTAATGATTAAAAATGTATATTCGTTCCCTGTTTAAGGTGAAATTGTCTAAAAATTCGATAAACGCCATAAACAGACATACGTGGGCTTTTTGAAAAAAATTTAAAATGTCATTAAATAAATCCAATGCACTGGGAATGGTGAGCAATACCCCTCGGGCGCGCACAGTCCGCCATTTACAGGAGTGGATCATGGATGGCCGCCTCATCGCCGGCCAGCGCCTGCCTCCTGAAATACGCCTCGCGAGCAAGCTCAACGTCTCGCGCACCACGATCCGACTGGCGCTCGCGGACCTGGAAAAGCAGGGATTGGTGAGCGGAGACAAACGTTGCCGGACTGTGCTGAACCATGTGAAGCCGAAACGTAATTTCCTTTCGGACACTGTGGCGCTGATCATGGATTCGCCGACCCAGTTCAATCGCAATTTGATCCATGGGACATGGCATAGTAACTTCATTCATACCGGGGCGGTGGATGCAATCCGGGCCGCAGGTTACGATGCGCTTACCATTCATCCCGACCGCATCGCAGGTGACATGATCCAGCGCCTGATTGCGGAGCGGCCGCGTGGAGTTATCATCATGCGCGCTGTACTCCAGGATAAATCGGGCGAGCATATTGCGAAGGCATTCAAGGACGGTAACATCCCGTTTGTCATCTATGGCGATGTGGGCCTGGTCTATGGAGATCCTGCGTTCAGGGCGGAGGTCGATACGGTGATTTCAGACCACGAGGTCGGTGCATACCTGCTGACGAAATGGCTGATCAGCAAGGGATGCAAACGCATTTTGCGTTTCTGGCAGTTTCAAGTTTCGACCCCGGAGGAGCGCCAGGAGTGGGTGGTGCGCCGCAACAAAGGCTATGAGCGGGCCATCAAGGAAGCGGGTCTGGAGTGCCTGCCACCGCTGGAGTGTTATGAAGCGAGTTACCAAAACGCCCCCCAGCCAAAAAACCAGGAGGAACCGGCACAGAAGAAGCCCGAAATGAGGGGACGACTGGTGGCGGGATATCTGGTGGAATATCTCAACGGTCCCAAGCCGATTGACGCAATCATGGCCATAAGCGATGCGATTGTTTCAAGCGTGTGCGCGGCTTTGCGGGTACACGGGAAGGAGCCAAACCGTGACGTTATGGTCGTGGGTTACGATAACATGTGGGACGACATTCCCGACAAAGAGTGGGAGCCATTGGGCCCCGCTGCGACAGTGGAAAAGAAAAATCTTGAGGCCGGCCGGGAGTTGATGGCCCTTCTTCAAGAGCGGATTGAAGGTAAAATCTTCGAGCA
>Ga0206937_10032_pt1 | contig 47272 bp, 32 predicted proteins | sample Alteio_BWOrgHeat_11_FD_152923 | JGI IMG/M metagenome (GOLD analysis project Ga0206937, IMG submission 152923) | Enriched cells from forest soil in Barre Woods Harvard Forest LTER site, Petersham, Massachusetts, United States -... | ecosystem: Environmental > Terrestrial > Soil > Temperate forest >... | reverse complement strand
GGGGAAAAGTTTGAAGGGACATTCGAACCGTCGGACATCAAAACGGTCACCGTGACCTTGGGAGAACGAAAATGAAACTTTTTGTCCTACTAATTACTGGACTTTTCGTGGCTGTCGCGCCCTGCCGCGCCGCGGACGAGAAGACGGCCATCGATGCCGTGGCGCTGTGCGAGCGCGTGAAACCGGCCTTTGTGTTTATCAGTGGGGGAAGTGGTGTTGTGATTTCGCCCGATGGGACGTTGCTGACGAATCATCATGTCATCGGCAACCAATTGGAATTCGACGTACGGTTGGGGAATGGCCAGTTTTTTCGGGCGAAAGTATTAGGCAAGGATGTCACCGGGGACTTGGCCGCGTTGCAACTGCAACTCAAACCAGATGAAAAAGTGCCTTACCTGGAATTAGGGGATCACGATAAGATCCTGGTGGGCGATCCCGTGATCGCCGTGGGAAATCCGTTTGGTATCGGGCTGTTCGACTACCAACCGACGTTCTCGCAAGGGATCATTTCGTCGCTCAATCAGTCGCAAGGGAGCTACACGGATTCGATCATTACTGATGCTTCGATCAATCCCGGTAACTCGGGCGGGCCGCTCATCGATCGCGAAGGGCGCGTGATTGGGATCAATGGCCAAATCAATACGCGCTTTGGTTTTCGATCGAACACCGGCTTAGGAGTGGCGATCAGTGCGCGGCGCATTCATATCTGGCTGCCACTGCTGCAAAAAGCCAAAGGGGGCGTCGTGCGACACGGTCGCCTGCCAGGGATTGAACTGGAGTCAAGCGAGGTTGGCCTGTTGGGCATGCCGAAAGTGAAAGAGGTCGTCGAAGATTCGCCCGCCGCCAAGGCCGGATTGCAGGCTGGCGACCGCATTGTCAAATTCGATGGGCAATCCGTTCCCAATGTCGCCCGCCTCGCGGGCTTGATCGCCAGTTATCCGGAAAACATCGAAGTCCCTTTCGATGTCGAACGGGCGGGGCAAACCGTTTCCCTGAAAGCCACGCTGATCTTTCCACGCAAGGGAGACCTTGGCTTCAAGCTCGGCAAACCGGGGGATAAAGACGAATTTGTCAAAATCACCGAAGTCGCAAAGGACTCGGCGGCGGCGAAGGCCGGCTTTGTCGTGGGGGATGAAATCGTCGGCATTGAAGAGGCCCGCCTGGCAATGCCTGTGAAGCGGCAATTCGCGATCCTTGACGCTTGGCAAAAGAATGGCGTCCTTGCGTTTCAACCGGTAAATATCCGCGTCCGCCGCCAGAAGGATACGGATGATAAGGAGAAGAAGGAATCTGAGGAACTTAAGTTGCGGATTATCCCGAAATGAACAAAGTTTCTCGGGAATTTTTCTTGGTGACATAAAACATTGGACCGCGCGAATTGAGGGGAGCGCGAATGAATTCAATCAATGATTCGCGCTCCCCTTAATTCGCGCGGCCATGAATTGAATCAAGCCACGAGGACTACGCCATGCCCCGTTCGACGTCCGCCACGTTCTTTCGTTCTGTTGTTTTTGCGATCGGCATTAGCTTTTGCCATTCCCTTCTAATGGCGCAGGTATCAAGCCCCAAATCTCAAGCGGTTGTCCTACCAACCAGCGGGACGCCTCAATCGGCGGTGGCTCGTGCTGTCTGCACTTTCAATTGCATCAGCCTTTATTGGACCCCAGCCGGTGGCGCGGAAGAAAGGGTTTGTCGCGTTCGCTATCGCCCTGCTGCCGAGCAGGCGTGGCGGGAAGCGTTGCCACTATGGTTCGATAAGCGGATCGGCGAGTACCGTGGAAGTATCGTGCAACTGCAGAGCGACACGACGTACGATGTGCGGCTCGATATCGCGGACGATGGCCCGACCGCGGAGCTCAAGGCAACCACGTGGCGCGAGACGTTTCCCATCGCTCGAACCATTGAGGTGGACGATGCGACCGGTTCAACCTTAAAGGTGGATCAGTCGGGAACGGCGGAAGGGTACGTCCTTTATACTCACAAAAAAGGGGCCACGACGGCCACGTTGGATGGTGCGGATAAGGTCGATCAGTGCGTGGAGGTCACGGCTTCGTACGTTATTCTGCGCGGACTGACGGTTCGTGCGCCGAAGATTCATGGGATCGTGCTCGGCCCAGGCACACATGACATTGTGATCGAAGGGTGCGAAATAAGTGGATGGGGCCGAATTGCCAAAGATGGCTGGGGGGTCGATCTCGATTCCGCCATTTACTCAAGGTTCCATCCATTGACGCGTGTGGTTGTCCAGCGAAACAAGTTTCACCACCCGCGGTCCAATTCCAATACCTGGCAGGAATTCCGCGAAGGGGGAGGGGGGAAACATCCCATGGGAGCGCAGGCGATCTGCTTTTTCGACAGCGCCGGCAATCACGTCTTTCGCTACAACGAATTCACCACGGACGACGACCATTTCGCCAACGACATTTTCGGCGGCGGCCCTAACCGCAGTTTGCGAGGCTTCCCCGGCGCCGACTCGGATGTCCATGGAAACCGGCTCGAAGGGTGCTGGGACGATGGCTTGGAAATGGAAGGAGGTGGCTGCAACGTTCGTGTCTGGGGCAATTACATCGACCGGGCGATGGTGAAGATCGCGATCGCCGGGATATCGGTCGGGCCGACGTACATCTTCCGCAACGTGGCGGGGAGCAGTCGCTTTGGGCACGAAGGTTGGGGGGGAGGCCCCTTCGTGAAGATGGGCCATGCGCCACTAACGGGAGGGGGGCGTGCCTACATTTTTCACAATACGATTTTACAACCCCCCGGACCGCCCGAGGCCCGTGGTACGATCGGCTGTAACGAAGGGCTGAGCCATTCCGGCGGACCGGAATTGCTTTCGATCGTTTCCCGCAACAACATCCTTCACATGCGAAGCGACACCGGCAAGGCGATCCGCGATTCATCCACCGTACCAACTCACGATTACGACTACGATCTGATCCGCGGCATGGTCGTTTCGGCGGGAAAGCAGGAGCAGCACGGTGTAATCGGAGTCCCCGTGTACGAAGCCTCGCGCCCGTTCGGCGATTTTTCGCTGGCACCCACCAGTCCTGGCTATGACGCCGGCACGACGATCCCCAATTTCAGCGATGGCTTTCGCGGCAAGGCCCCTGACATGGGTGCTTTTGAAGCGGGTTCGGCGATCATGGAATTTGGGGTAAATGCCAACCTACCGAATGCGGCCGTAAGACAAGATCTCAAAGAGTGAAATAAGCGAGGTCTAGAAGACAGAGCGTCGAACAGGGACCGGGTGTGTGGCATAGTTCCGGGATACTTTGTTTCTACTTACTTCCCCGCGAAAATGAGTGTGAGCGTCAGATTTTTAGGTAAGAATTACGCCGGAATTTGGCAGTCAACCTCGTTTACGAGGTTTGAAATTGATAGGCCCGGCATTCATGCCGGGTTTGCGATTCCGAAACCACCCTCTCCGCCCCCCCGCCGCCGAAGGCGGCGGGGGGGCGGAGAGATTTGGGGGGCGCTGCGATACCCGGCATGAATGCCGGGCCTATAAAATACCTTCGCAGAATCTACCTACAAATCTGACGCTCACACCGAAAATGAGAGCAAAGACTTTCGCTGAAACTTTAAGCGTTCCAAAAAGGTACTATATCTCGGAACCGCGCGAAACTTTTTCGCCATTCTTTCCGGGAGTTCTCTCATGCGAGTCATCGTTTCATCGAGTGCCCTGCTTTTTCTGCTTCTTGGAATGCATGCAACGACATCGCACTTACGTGCGGACGAGAAGTCAGCAGCGTTAGCCGAGCAATACATGGTCACGGGCCAATTGGCCCAAGGGGTTGAAGCACTCGATAAGCGGTTGCAGGAACAGCCCCGCGACGATGAGGCTCGCTTTGGTCTGGGAATGGTGCAGTTTCTGAAGGGGGTCGAGCGTCTCGCACAATCGTTACACAAGTTCGGCTTGCGCGAACCGACGGGGGGTCTCGCCGTACCATTCCTTCGCCTTCCACTGCCGACCAACCCGCAGCCGGCCCAAATCAGCTACGCTGCCAGCCGCGAGATTCTGCAAACCTTTGTACAGGATTTGGCCAAGGCCGAAGCAACGTTGGCCGAGGTTCAAAACGCCGACGTCAAGTTGCCGATTCATTTTGGGCGCATTCGCCTTGATTTGGATGGAAATGGAAAAGGCGAGCAGCACGAAACGCTGTGGCGATTGTACAGCGCGTTGAATCGCGGAACGGTATCGATTAACGCCGAGGAAGCAGAGAAATTCTTGATTGTGTTCGACAAGGCGGATGTGACCTGGCTGCGCGGCTATTGCCATCTGCTTTCCGCGATGTGCGAAATGGTGCTCGCTCACGATACGCGCGAACTGTTTGAGCGAACGGCGCACATTTTTTTCCCAAGCGTCGATACCCCATTTAAATTCCTGGAAAACGGTAAGCGGGTATTTTCCTTTTCGTCGGTGGATATCGCCGACATCATCGCCTTTATTCACTTGCTTAATTTTCCGGTTGCGGAACCAAAACGAATGCCGGTTGCCTTGCGTCACATGGAATTGGTCATTTCGTTGAGCCGACAAAACTGGAAGGAACTCATGGCCGAAACGGATGACAATTTCGAATGGATTCCCAACCCCAACCAAAAAGGGGTTATTCCCAATGTGCAAGTCACGCCACAAATGGTCGCGGGCTGGGGAGATTTCTTGAACGAGGCCGAACTCTTACTCCAAGGCAAGAAGCTGATCCCGTTCTGGCGCGCCGCCGATCCACGCGGCATCAATTTACGAAAGGTTTTTACCGAGCCGCGCAAGTTCGATTTAGTGCTATGGGTCCAGGGAACTGACGCCGCCCCTTATCTGGAAGAAGGCCCCGTTACGACGCCCGAAGTTTGGTTCCGTCTCAATCGACTTTTCAACGGACAGTTCTTGGGGTTTGCATTTTGGTTCAATTGAACCCGTTAGGCACACGTGGTTCGTTGCCAGTCATGTTCAACTTCTAGTGCTTTGTCACAACTTAATCTTCGGGTTATCCCCCTGTAGGATGGACGCCTCGTCCGTCCGCCAAAAATCCGGACGGACGAGGCGTCCATCCTACGAGAAAACGTTTTGCGAAACCGAAATCTTAGCTGTGTCAAAGCACTAGCCGTGGAAACGGTGAAAACGGCCCTTATTCCTGGCCCAAAACGTGGATCGCGTTTTGGTTTTGTGTAAGATGGAAAGCACGGCTTTTCCAACGATTCGCGACCATTTCCGTTTACCAACGAACGGTCGTCGTCTGCAGCGGGAGATTGATTATGGACCGACGTGCTTTCTTACTCGGCGCGACAATGACGGGCATGGGATCCGCCGTTTTGCCTTGGGGCGAGTGGTTTTCAGGCTCCGCTTCCCATTCGCAATTGGGGCTAGTGCATGGCATCATTCCCGTGGTTGGCGATGGAAAATGGATCTGGACAAAGCCGCCCGAAACGGAACGCGGATACCTTGAACCACGATCCTTCCAATTGGATATTGGGATTGAGCTGGAAGGGACCGGCAACAGTGCCGACGTCATCGCCACGACTCCGGTTCCGGTCGAGCATCCGGAACAAAAGGTCGAAAAGGTCGATATCGAAACCGATGGTTGCGAGGCGACGATTCGCGAGTTGGCTCCCGGCGCCGGGCAATTGTTGCTCAACGCGCCCGTGATGTCCCCCGGCCAAAAAGTTCGCGCGATTGCTCACTATACACTGACTCTTTTCAAACAATATCACGGTTACGAGCGCGACCAATTTCCGGCGACGCAGAATTATCCCGGCGACGTCAAGAAGGGGGCCCTCAAGGATAGCCCCGGCATTCAAACCAGTTTGTCGATGGTGAAAAAACTGGCCGACGAAATCGCCGAGGGTAAAACGCATCCGTGGGATAAAGCGAAGGCCTTCGCCGATTGGATCCCGCATAACATCCGCCCGCAAATCGGCCGCTATACCAGTGTGGAAACGGCGATTAAGAAAAAAGTTGGCGATTGCGAAGAGATGTCCGCGTTGTTCGTCGCCTTTTGTCGCTCGGTGGGGATTCCCGCTCGTTTGGTTTGGGTTCCGCATCACAATTGGTCAGAATTCTATATGACCGATACTGGTGGTAAAGGACATTGGATTCCGGCGCACACCGCTTGCTACCATTGGTTCGGCTGGACCGGGGCTCATGAATTGGTCATCCAAAAAGGGGACCGAGTGAAAGTGCCGGAGCAGAATAAGAACTTTCGGTTGCTGGAAGATTGGCTGCACGGCACGGGCCGTCGTCCCAAGGCCAAATTCATCGCCGAACTGACGCCGATCGCGGGAAAAGAGAGCGAGGGAGTCGGCCCCGGTGCGCGGAAAAAAGATCCCGTCACCGGCGAATGGAAACTGCAAGGGACCTACACCATTAATCGGGACGTGCGGCAGTAACGGGTTCGAGTTGGCTGAATGTCGTCGTTCCAATTATTAGAGAACTGGCCATCCTCACCTCAGGCCGTCTACTACCGCTCTGTCTTCTATACTACTAACCATCAGAATTTGCGCCGGCGGCAAAGATTTTTAACCACAGAGGCACAGCGCTGGCTTTGCCCGCAACCCATCCGTAGGCGATTACGAAGAATGCCTACACATCGGGTCCGGGTGTTTTGATCCGCAATCTTTTACGCCAACGGCGTTACGTATTCTAGCCCAGGGTTGTCGCGCAGCGCAGCGGCTACCCTGGGTCAAGAACCAACGATGATTCTCTACCCCAACGGGGTTGCGCAGTGACCCGACGATGAGCTACGCAACCCCTTCGGGGTAGATGAGGGTTTCTTGTTGCAATACCCAGGGTAACCGCGGTGCGGCAACCCTGGGCTAGAATCCGTAACGCCCTTGGCGTAAAGACATATTATGATCGCAGTTTTCCCATCGAATGCGTACAATTGCGACTACCCCCCTTGCGAAGTCTTGAAAGACCGGTGGCTGTGGCGGAGTACTCGACGCCATGGTGAACTGTTGACCGGGCCACTAAACAAACCGGGGCTTCGAGTACTCAGCCCCAGCCACCTACCAAGTCGTCGGAAGTCGTATCGAGCCCAAACTATGGCAGCAATTCTGGAAAATGTGAGCGCGTGGCTGACTGCTGGTATCGTGGGGTCGCTGATGTTGGGGGGGTGGGGTGTTGGCCGGTGGCAAGGTCAGCGGTTGAAAGAAATGGGGAACGATGGTTCTGCTCGGCAGTTGACCGATGCGACGGTTGCAATTCTTGGTTTGCTGTTGGCGTTTACCTTTTCCATGTCGTTGACCAAACACGACCAACGACGGCAGATGTTAGTCCGGCACGCCAATGCGATTGGGGATTTCTATTCTTGCGCCAGCTTGCTGAAAGATCCCGTCAAAACAAAACTACAGGGCGTGATTCGTGAATACGTTCAAACTATGGTGAAATTGGGAAAAGAGGCTCAACGAGAAAAAGACGTTCCGGAGATGTTGCGGAAAAATGAGGCGATGCACAATCAAATGTTGTTGTTGGTCAAGGACGCGGTCGACGACGGCACACCGGTCGTTGTGCCGCTGGTTAACACCTTCAACGACGTGACGAGTAGCCACGACGCGCGGATGGCGGCCGTGAGGGATCGGTTGCCGCCGAGTATTGTGCTGCTGTTGTGCATGGCGGCGATTATTTCGATGGTCCTGGAGGGAATGCATCGCGGCAAACCGGACGAGCGGGAGTTTATGGCCACGGTCGGATTTATCTTGCTGGTGAGTATGTCGCTGTGGGTGACGCTGGATCTGAACCAACCGCAACAGGGGGCAATCAGAGTTAATCAGGAATCGATGCAGCGGTTGTTATCGAGTATGAGCGAATAGGTGCACTGTACTCTAAGGACCGGCGCAGCAATAACTGTCGCATTGTCGCCTTTCGCTCCGCGAAAGGGATGCTTTCGCGGAGCGAAAGCCGACAATTATTTCTGCGCCGGTCCTAAGTCTTTAAAAAACGCACCAAGCCGGTGTTCAGATCATAGACGGCCCCGGCTAAGGTGACTTCTTTCGTGGCGAGCAGTTTTTGCGCCGCAGGGAGCGCCGCAAGTTGCTTGAGCGACCAGCGCACGTTAGCTTCGACGGCAACGTGGATTTGCTCGTCGTGGGTACCGGGCGGATAGGTTTTGGGAAGACCGGGTTCGATCATTTTCAGCAGCTTTTGCAGGCCCGGTGCCTTTTCGGTGGGACGCTGCAACTCGGTAACTGCCGCCGTAACGGCTCCGCAACCTTCGTGGCCCAAGACCACAAACAATGGAGTCCGCAAATGCTCGACCGCGTAGGCCAACGTGCCGACGACATCCGGCGCGATCACATTGCCAGCGACGCGGACCACAAAGAGGTCGCCAAAACCTTGATCGAACACGAGTTCGATAGGGACGCGCGAATCGCTGCATCCGAGGATCGTCGCGAATGGTTTTTGGCCGCCGACGAGTTGTTTGCGCCAATTGGCACTTTCGTGCGAGTGGCGCGTTTTTCCGGCGGCGAAGCGTGCGTTTCCCTCGTTCAATCGCTGCAAAGCCTCGGCGGCATCTTGGGGAGGGGTGTCTTCGGCCAGTGCGGTCGAACGGTTCGCAAGGCCGACTCCCAAACCGGCCAAGCCCGCGATTACCACGCGTCGAGATAGAGGAGCTTGCATGGGGCATCCTTTCGGGTTATTGAGAAAAAGTAGGACAGGTTTTCCAACCTGTCCAGTCGTCAGCATGGACAGGTTGGAAAACCTGTCCTACGGCCGCTGATGTCCGGGGGCTTACGCCCACCGGCTCGCCTCAGGCGCTTATTTCGTGTACTTCACCTTCACAGTATCAATCTTGCCGTTGAATTTGAACGGTGCTTTTTCGAAGTAGGCTAACGAGACGGGGGAACCGAGATCGGTGCCGATATCGAGACAGTCGTTGGCGGTGAAAATGAGCGGAGCGGTCAGCGGTACTAGTCCTTCCGCATAGGTCTTGCCGTTGACTTTCAACGTGATATTGGCTGGTGAGCCGGGACGCGGGACGATGAGCTTTGTTTCAACTTCGATCTTTACCTTGCCGGTAGGAAGTTTTTCCTTGGCTCGGATCTTGGTACGCTGGATTTCGAAGAGGTTGTATTCGTAACAAAGCGTGCCGTCTTCGACATAACAGGTGAGTCCTCCGGAAAACGCACCGAGCGCGTAGAGCACGCCGTTGGCCTTTTCGGGGATTTCGGCATCGATCGTCACCAGATTGGGAGTGTTGCCAAGTTTGGGCGCGGTGAATTCGGGCATTCGCGTGACCGTGCCAGCAAACGTCCATTCCTTATAGGGAGTCGTGATTCGGTCTTCAGGGTGCATGGCCGGGACCCACAGGCCGCCGCCGATCGGCAGCACGCTGTTCTTGGTCGCTTCGATGAGAAATAGATCTTTCATGTCGGCGAGCTTGGTGGGCATTTTGGCGGCCAGATCGTTGGCCTGGGTCCAATCTTCGTCCAAATTGTAAAGTTCCCATTTGTCTTTGTCGGGTGTCCATTCCAGTATCCCAGCCGGTGCGCCGGAGACCCACGGGATGCGGGGTCCGAAGGCGGAAGCGATCCAACCGTCGTGATAGATGGCGCGGCTCCCCATGATTTCAAAATACTGCGTGAGTTTCCGCCCTGCGGCTTTCGCATCGCTGAAGGTGTAGGCGAAGCTGGTGCCGTCGAACGGCTCTTGCTGGATGCCGTTGACCACGTGCGGCGGTGTGATGCCGACGACTTCGTACAGGGTGGGAACAATGTCGTTCACGTGGTGGAATTGCGAACGGGGTGTTTTGTCGGCTTTGATCTTGGCCGGCCACGAAACGGCCATGGGCTGACGCGTACCGCCAAAGTGCGAGGCGACCAACTTGGTTGCCTGATAGGGAGTGCTGCCGGCCCAGGCCCAGCCGGCGTGATACATATTATCCGCCTTCGGAGTGCCGAGGACTCCTAGCCCGCCGAGCTCGTTCATGGCCTGGATGTGCTGTGAAACTTTTGTCGGGATGCCGTTCTGGGCGAGCAGTTCGCTGATCGTTCCGTTCTGGCCTTCGGCGGACGAACCGTTGTCCCCCCAAATATACAGTACCAAAGTATTGTCGGCGTAACCCAGGCGATCGATCTCGTCCACAATGCGGCCGGCGTGGTAGTCCGCATGTTCGGCGAATCCCGCGTAGACTTCCATCAACCGGCGCTGGAAGGGTTTTTCGTCTTCCGGGATGCTCTCCCACGATGCGAGCGAGGCGGGGCGCGGCGTAAGTTGCGCGGTGAGTGGAATCCAGCCCAACGCCTTCTGACGCGCGAAGGCCCGTTCGCGATACTTATCCCAGCCGTCGTCGAATTTCCCTTTGTACTTGTCGGCCCACTCTTTCATGATGTGGTGGGGACCATGCGCGGCACCTGGCGCCCAATACATGAAGAAGGGCTTGTCCGGTTGGAACGCTTTGTGCTGACGGAGCCAGCCGATGGCGTCTTCCGCGATGTCCTCGGTGAGGTGGTAGCCTTGTTCCGGAGTTTTGGGGGGAGGGACAATGGTGGTATTGCGGACCAGGTTTGGTTCGTATTGGGAAGCCTCGCCCGCGAGGAAACCATAGAAGTATTCGAAGCCGTAACCGGCGGGCCAATATTCGAACGGCCCGGCGGCGGTGGTTTGTTCGGCCGGCGTGTTGTGCCACTTGCCGAACGCGGCCGTTTTGTAACCGTAATTCCTCAAGACTTCGGCCGCCGTGGCACTACTTTTGGGGATGACTCCCGAATAGCCATCCCAATCGTTGGCCAATTCGGCGATTTGACCACTCCCCACGCGGTGGTGGTTCCGCCCGCAAAGCAACGCGGCGCGGGTGGGGGAACACATGGCGGTGGAATGAAAACGGTTGTACGAGATGCCGGACTTGGCCACTCGATCGAGCGTGGGAGTGTGGACCTCGCCGCCGTAGGTCGTTGGCAGGCCCGGACCCGTATCATCCATTAACACGATAAGGATATTCGGCGCATTAGCGGGCAAGCGACGCGGTTCGACCCGGCGCTTGTAGATCGACTCCTGCATCGTACGGCCGGCGACGCTGGCGGACGGTGTCGGCGGAAATGGGAGAATTTCTTGGGCCGACGTCGGCGAAGTAAATGCGGTAGCCCAAGCCAAGCTCAAAAGAGCCATGATGTTGGTGAGAGTAAAGCGCTTCAAGGCAGTCCCTTTCTTTTCCCTGAAAAATAGTTTGGCGGTCATTGAACGGTAGCGAACCAAGACTATGGTGATTCCTCACAGAGGCAATGGAATTGGATCCGAAGATGCGGTTCGCAACGGCTGGGCCTGATTAGTCCTATACGTTGAAGGTGTCAGATCTACTTCAAAATTGCACGAGAATTGAAAGAGATGATGAATTTCCCGCGGAAGTTAGTTTAGATTGCAGACTTTCTGGTTTCCAGTAGCAGCGGTTGGCATCTGTGCGAATTGTATTGTATTAAAAATAAAAGAACCGCGCGAATGAAGGGCAGCGCGAATGAAGAAATTATTCGCGCTGCCCTTCATTCGCGCGGTTCTTTCTTTCCTTTACCATGCTTGTACTGCTCGTGAAGGAAATTCTATATCAACGAATTTGCCGCGCGAATGAAGGGCAGCGCGAATGAAGAAAAGATTCGTGAGCCTCGAATTGCGTGACAGTGTACTGAAGTCAAATACTCAAGAGAATTGGAGTTTCTCATGCCCGATCTCCCTTGGCGCGGTGTATTCCCCGCCGTTACTACGCAGTTTCACAAAGACTTGTCGCTCGACCTGGACGCGACCGCCCGTCATTGGGAAGCGTTGATTGCGGCGGGTGTTAGCGGATTGATCTTGGCGGGGTCGCTGGGTGAAAACCAAACGCTGGAGCCGGCGGAAAAGCGTTCGCTGATAGCTCATGCTGTAAAGGTGGTGGCGGGCCGAGTTCCCGTGCTTAGCGGCGTGGCCGAAATGAGTACGGCCGCCGCTTGCCAATATGTGCGCGATTGCGAGAAGTTGGGCACGAACGGTTTTATGGTGATGCCCGCGATGGTCTATAAAGCGGATGCCGCCGAGGCGCTACATCACTTTCGAACGGTGGCCGCGGCCACGCGTCTGCCGTGGATGCTCTACAACAACCCGGTTGGCTATCCAGTGGATATTACACCGACGCAGTTCGCGGAACTCGCCGATATCCCCAATCTGGTGGCGATTAAGGAGAGTTCAGCCAACACGCGGCGCATCACCGAGTTGCGGATTGAAGTAGGAGATCGTTATGCACTGTTCGTGGGGGTCGATGACCTGTTGCTCGAATCGGCCGTGCTGGGCATTGATGGGTGGGTGGCGGGTTCAGGGATCGCTTTTCCTGTCGAGAATCAACACTTCTGGAATCTGACCCGCGCTGGACGGTGGGATGAGGCGAGGGAGTTTTATCGGTGGTTCTATCCGCTGCTGAAATTGGATACACATGTTAAATTCGTGCAGTACATCAAGTTGGCGGTGCAGGAAGCGGGGCTTGGCAAAGAGTGGGTTCGTGGGCCGCGTCTGCCGTTAGCCGGAGCGGAACGCGAGCGGGTGCTCGGCATTATCCATCAAGGAATTGCTGATCGTCCTAACGTGATCAAACCTTAATGATCGTAGGATGGACGCCTCGTCCGTCCGTGCCCCGAACCTACGGACGGACGAGGCGTCCATCCTACGTTGCGGAATGAAGAAATGCTTCGAATTCAAGTGGTTGATTCACATACCGGTGGCGAACCGACGCGAGTGGTGGTCGCTAATGGGCCCGATCTGGGGGGTGGGGACCTCGTCGAGCGGCGAGAACGCTTTCGTTCGCGCTTCGACCGCTTTCGCCGCGCGATAGTTTGCGAACCACGCGGTTCGGACGTGCTGGTCGGCGCGCTGCTTTGTCCGCCGGTGGACCCTGCTTGCATTGCAGGGGTGATCTTTTTTAACAACGTTGGATATTTGGGGATGTGCGGTCATGGGACGATTGGAGTTGGTGTCACGTTGGGACATCTGGGGCGGATTGAGGCGGGAAGTCACTTATTGGAAACGCCAGTTGGGCGGATAACGTTTGATTTCGATGGGCGGAATACCGTATCGCTCGAAAATGTTGCGAGTTATCGATTGGCCGCGAATGTGAGTGTGAAGGTGGATGGCGTTGGCGAAATCGTGGGGGACGTGGCGTGGGGAGGAAACTGGTTCTTCTTGGTGCGGGAACATCAGGAAAAATTGGATGTGGCGAATGTTGGTCGGTTAACGGAAGTGACGCAGCGCATCCAAGCCGCGTTGCGACGACAGGGGATTACCGGTGCGAATGGTGCCGAGATCGACCATATTGAACTTTTCGGACCGCCCCAAGATTCGCGAAATCACAGCCGCAACTTTGTGCTTTGTCCCGGGGGTGCCTACGATCGATCCCCTTGCGGTACGGGAACCAGCGCCAAGATCGCGTGCCTCGCCAGTGACGAGAAGTTGAAGCCGGGCGACGTGTGGCGACAGGAAAGTATTTTGGGGAGCGTTTTCGAAGTGTCGTTCCGGATTCACGAAGGAAAGATTCTGCCGCGCATCACGGGACAAGCGCACGTGACGTCCGAAGCGACGCTGTTGATCGACGAGGCGGATGACCCGCTCGCATGGGGCATTGGGCCATGAGCGTTTCTTCTGAACGCGTGGTGGTGGTCGGCGGCGGAGTGATTGGCGCGGCGTGTGCCTACTATCTTCGCCAAGCGGGACGGGAGGTTGTCCTGATTGATCAAGGCGCGTTTGGTCGGGGTTGTTCGCATGGAAACTGCGGATACGTATGCCCTAGCCATGTGCTGCCGCTGGCGGGGCCGGGTGCGCTGTGGAACACGTTTAAGGCGCTGCTTGCCCACAATTCACCGCTGAAAGTGCGCTGGCGGTTGGACCCGGCGATGTGGCGCTGGTTCTGGCAATTTGCTCGCAAGTGCAACGGACGCGATATGCTGCGCGCCGGCCATGCGCTCCAAACGATGCTGGTTTCGTCGCGCGGGCTGTACGACGAGCTTTTGAAAACCACGCTGACCGACGTTGAATGGGAGTCGCTGGGTTTGCTGTTCGTGTTTCGAACGCAACACGCGATGGATCACTATGCGGAGACGGATCGATTACTGCGAAATGAATTCCATCTCGCTGCCAAACGGTACGATGGGCAGGCACTTCTGGACCTTGAACCGGCGCTGAAGCCGGGGAGTGCCGGCGCTTGGCATTACCAAACCGATGGACATCTGCGTCCCGACAAGTTGATGCTTGCCTGGCGGCGAGTGCTCGAAAGCCAAGGGGTGGAGATCCGCGAACAATGCGAATTGCGGGATATCGTTGCGGATCGCCAGGTTGCTCGACAATTGATCACGACCCACGGCGAGATTCCGTTCGATCAAGTCGTGATTGCCACGGGTGCCTGGACGCCGCAATTGAATCGCCTGCTGCAACGACCGATCGCCATCCAGCCGGGCAAAGGTTATTCGCTGACGATGCCGCGGCCGGCGGTGTGTCCAAAGTATTCGATGATTTTCGAAGAACATCGCGTGGCGATTACCCCGCTGGCGAGTACCTATCGCATTGGGTCGACCATGGAATTCGCCGGCTATGATACCAGCCTGAATCCTGATCGTTTGCGACTGCTACGAGAGAGCGCGGCAATTTACTTACGCGAGCCGCATGCCGAACCGATCTTGGAATCTTGGTACGGCTGGCGGCCGATGACGCCCGACAGCCTTCCCTTTATTGGTCGCGTGCCGGCGTTTGACAATGTGTTTCTCGCGGCGGGGCACGGGATGTTGGGGGTATCGATGTCTCCCGCGACGGGGCGGTTGGTGGCGGAACTCGTCGCGGGACAAACGCCGCATATTGATCCCGCGCCGTATGCGGTGGGGCGGTTGTAGTAATGTTTCGGCCGGGTGGCACGCCCTGAGGCTTTGCGAAGGGCGTGGCGAAGTCCAGGCAGGTTCGATTGGATCGCCCGCAACCCATCGCCTTTTTTGGTATTTTTTGAAACACAGTGGCACGGAGAGCGCTGAGGAAACAAGAGGGAAAATCTCCGTTTTCTCTGTTCCGTCCTGTTCAAATTCTTCAAGAAAAACGAATGGAAGGATAGAAGGAATGGATTTGAACAGGAGAGAACAGAGTTAACAGAGAAGCAAAAATGAATCCTCTATACTACTAACCATCGAAATTTGCGCAGGCGGCAAAGATTTTTTACCACAGAGGTCACAGAGGACACCGAGAAATTCTTGATCCATTTGCCTTTGTATTCTCTGTGCTCTCTGTACTACTAACTATCGAAATTTGCGCAGGGGGCAAAGATTTTTAACCACAGAGGCACAGAGGAAACAGAGAATATATTTGTATTCTCTGTGCTCTCTGTGTCCTCTGTGGTTAGTTAAAGACCATGTGGCATACAATTTAGGTTGCGGGCGCAGCCAACCCTGTGTCCTTTGTGGTTTATCCAAGACCTGAAGATCTGACGGGTTGCGGGCAAAGCCAGCGCTGTGTTTCAAAAAATTCCGCGAGAGCCATTGGGATGCGGGCGCAGCCAGCACTGTGCCTCTGTGGTAAAAAATCTTTACCCCCCTGCGCAAATTTCGAAGGTTAGTAGTTCAGAGCGGAGGCAAACCTTGGTGGATGCCCGATCAAATCGCACGACTCGCAGCGCCGGGAATCCAAAGCGCGCGATATCGGCGTTCTCTCCCAAAGCAAGGAAAAGTTACGATGAAGCGTCTTCTTGGCCCTCTATTGATCGTTGGGATTTTATCGATGCTAGCGCGATTGGCCGTGGCAGATGAATTCACGCTGCAACTTCGTAACCAAAAGGAAATCTCTACGGGCAGTGGTGAATTTGAGCGCTTGACGCGTTCTGAAAAATTCCCCGCCAACGAGACTGCCATTATCGTTTGCGATGTTTGGGACTTGCACCACTGTTGGAACGCCGTTTCACGTCTGGAAGAATTTGCGCCGCGCATGAACAAGGTGCTAATCGAAGCCCGCCGTCGCGGCGCGGTCGTCATCCATTCGCCGAGCGACTGCATGCCGGCCTATGCAAATCATCCAGCACGGAAACGCGCGACCGCCGTGCCACCGACAAAGTTACCACCTGATATCGAGTGCTGGTGTTCGCGTATTCCGGCTGAAGAAAAAACGCTTTACCCCATCGATCAATCCGATGGGGGCGAAGATGACGATCCGGCCGAACACGCCGTTTGGGCCGCCAAGCTAATCTCGCTGGGCCGCAATCCGGGGATGCCCTGGAAGATGCAGTTAGACACGATTGCGATCGACCCCGAGCGGGACTACATCTCCGATCGCGGCGACGAAGTTTGGAACATCCTGGAACAGCGCGGAATCAAAAACGTCATCTTGACGGGGGTGCATACCAATATGTGCGTATTGGGTCGGCCGTTTGGGCTCCGGCAAATGGCTCGCAACGGTAAGAACGTTGTTCTGATGCGCGATATGACCGACTGCATGTACAACCCCAAACGCTGGCCCTACGTCAATCATTTCACCGGCAACGACCTGGTGATTTCCCATGTCGAACGCTTTGTTTGCCCCACGATCACCAGCGACCAGATTCTCGGTGGCCAACCGTTTCGCTCCAAATACGACACGCGCAAGACGACCGATGTGACGAGCGTCTCCAACCCGGCCAAAACGGATCGTTCGACCTTCGAAAAGCAATGGTCGCTCGTCACGATCCCCTCGTCATGGGAAATCGCTACCAAGGGGGGATGGAAAGATTATGACGGTGTCGCTTGGTATCGTTGCGCCGTGCGTATCCCGAAACGTTGGAGCGAATCGCAAGCACTAACCCTGTCGCATCATCCTCGCGCCGGACAGGTAACCGCGTGGCTGAACGGAACTTCGCTGGCTGCGACAGCGGAAACATCCTCGGCCCCACCGTCGTTCTCGATCCCCGCCAGTGCGATCGTCCCGGACGACGCCAACCTGCTTGTGTTGAGAGTCAAACACAAAAGCGGCGACGGTGGCCTCCGCGACGTCCCTCAAATCTCTGGCGGCAAGCAACTCCTACTGAAAGGGAGGTGGCAATTCCGCTTGGGCGACGACCCGGACTGGTCCAATATCCCGCTCCCTGCCCGTTTCGGTGCATCGCCGGATATTTTGTTTGAACCTTAAATTGAGTGACCCTGCCGCTTTTACGTTCGCTAAGTCGGTTTCGACAAGGTTGAAAACACGAACCGTCAAGATGGTTCCGACAATCCTCAACGCGTAAAAGTTCCCTTGACTCGTTTCGAAACAAGGAAGTAGGGAATCCAAATGCAGGCGGCGACGATCGACTGAATGACCTCTTTTAGCTGTGATAGATCGTTGCTCGCGGCAATAAACGGAATCATATTCATCAAAACCAAGTCAAGGAACATGACTCCAAGACTGACGCTAACGAACGTAATGAAGACAGCCGGAAAGAACCGCCGTCGGCCAAAAAACCAATAGATGTTTCCCGTTGACCAAACGATGAATACCACGTTGACGATGACTTCAAAAACGACCAAGGGAACAAACAGCGGGTGGTAATTCGGATGCGCCGGATCCATCAACACCACAATCGTGCCTTGCGTAAAGAGTGGTCTATGGATCGTTAGAAGGACGATCAATAGCTTCACGGGGGTAAAAACGATTCCAATGCCGATCAGAACCAACCAGCCACCGATGGAGCTGTATCGCTCTGTGGAAGGGATCGGGGAGGCAACTGCCACCACTGGAGATTGATAGGGGTTTTCTTCCATTTTGGCCTTCTCTCACTTCCCAAAAAATGCTTCAACTCGTAGTGGGGGATTTTAAGCTGGCCGTTTGACAAATTAAATACTCGCGCGCGAACTATGTTGCAGTCGCATAGCATTCACATTGCGGTGATGTTCAACTCTGATCCTGAAATGTGGTCGTTAAACTGACTCATTTCTAAGTTGAAGCGCGGAATAAGTTATGCTTGCGAGCCGCACGAACCACACTAGCCCGACGCGCAAGCGAGGGAGATAGCGTGATGTCCCTCGCTTGCGCGTCGGGCTATTGTGACGTTCGCCAGCATAAGAATTACCACGTTCCTACTTAGACCAGTTGGGATAGTGCCGACGCCAGTTGCTGGACTTTATTCCCAGCTTCGTCCTGGTCGAGGCGTTTCCTAGCCTACCTTCCGCCGCGCAAGCATTGCTCGGTCAATTCGCGGGCAACACATTGACAAATCACCAAGATTGGTCGTTGATTAAGCCTACTGCTGCCGCTTATTATTATTGAAATTCAGTTAGAGCTTGTTTTGAAATCGCTGTCATGTCGTGCTGGTTGTGAGTCGGCGGAGCGCGACGTTTAAGGTACGTTCGGACCAACGCGTTCGATCGTGACGTTCTCGACAACTCGCACTTTTCGCCCTTCGATTTCCTGCGGCACGCCCGGTTCGAAGTCCTTGAATCGAATGAAGACGGTTCTCCCGCTCCCTTTCGTGTGTTCCCGGTTCATGTTCAGCACCCAGTAGCCGCGCAGGTCTTCGCTGACCTCCCAATGAATGACGAGGAACCCGTCCTTGTAGGACGCGATCGTACTCTTGGCGTTTCCATTGCCGACCTCTTGCACTTCGAGCTTGCCCCCCTTTTCCGTAATGTGCAGTGTCGCTTCACCGACGGATGGCTGGTTCATATGCCAATCGCCGACCGCGGGATTCTTGCTCTGTTTCTTTAACCAGACATACAGTTCTTGTTCATGATAAGCATTTTCCGGGGTGTGCCCGACATCGGGATACTCCGTATATTTGGGATGCGCGCCGAGCTTCTTGAGCAGCGCGATCGCCTCCCGCGTCATGTCGACTGGTATCGCGGGATCAACCGCGCCGTTGAAAGCCCAGACGGGGATGTCCTTCACCTTCTTGGTCCATTCCGGGTAGCTCCATCCGGCGACAGGAGCCAGGGCGGCCCACCTCTCGGGGGTTCTCGCCCCGAATTCCCAGGTACAGATCCCCCCGACGCTGAATCCGGTCAGATAGACCCGGTTTGCGTCAGTCTTATAATGTTTCAACACGTCATCGAGCGCCCGCATCGCATGTTTGCCGCCAGGCCCATCCGGATTCCACCACTTCTCGGCTTCCGTGTGGGGGAGGACGGTGACGAACTCAAAGGTCTTCTCGTGCTGTTGGATATACGTTCCCAATCCCCACGGGATCGGCTTCTTCTCGTCCGCGCCGTGGAGAAACATGATGACCGGATAGGGCTTCTTCCCATCGTAACTGTGGGGGATGAAGACGACGTACCGTTCGTCCTTGCCGTTACCGTCGGTGACCGTTCTGTGGACAAAGCCCTTGTCGGGTTCACCGGCATCAACGGTCGCCATGGCGATCGAGCACAGAAATAAAACAAGCAAACACAGGAAAGAAAAATTACGCATGTTTGCTCCCGTTGTTAATGGTCAGAGAAAAACGAGGAACCAAACTTGGCATCACGAAATACTTGGCCGTAGGATGGACGCCTCGTCCGTCCGTCAACCAATCGGACGGACGAGGCGTCCATCCTACGAGGTCCAACCCGAACAGGAAGCTGTCACACAGCACTACACCGCATAATGATGATTTTGCGCGGGGCGGTGCTCGATCGCAAGATTGACGCGACGGAATTCAGGCCACGGGTCGGATCAAGCCTAGCAAGGCTGGTTGATGCTGGTGCGAATCCAGTTGTCGGCTCTTTTTTTAAGAAGGCGTTTTCGTTACCAACAGCTTCTGCACAGTGTCCCAAACCAACATGGTCGTCACAAAACCATAAAACAGAGCACACGCGATCAGCATCCAACGTCGCCAAAGCGACGGCCGCAGTTCCGGAGGTAGCATCGTCGTGTTGATGCGCAAGATTTGGAAGCTTGCGGGAATCAGCACGGCCCCCGCGATCGCCGCCAGCGCTTTGAAAAGATCAATGGCGTTCGCCATTCGCACCACGATGCAACCCCACAGGGTGAATGCGAAAAGGAGCCCATAATAAAGTTTCCCTACCGATAGCTTCTTGGATTCACGAATGCTTCCGTTCGAGACCCACAAAATATCAGTCACGGTCCGCACAAGAATATCGACATTCCCTAAATGAGTGGAAAACAAAATCCAAAAACCGTTCAAAAGTCCCAGAATCAACAATCCCCACCAAAACTTTTCTGCCATGTGTTCCGCTTGGAAGACACCCATCTCCATCGCATCGAGCTTTTTTCCCTCGGGAACAAGTGCCGTGGCGAGGTTAACATTCAAAAACATTCCCAGAAAACAGCCGATTCCCCACAGCCATACCTGATCGACCACGACATACTTCCACCACGTTCGCCAGCGCGATAGGTTTTCCGCGGTGGTCGGAAACGTTTTACCGACGTGCGAGAGTGTAATTTGTTTGGAGCCCAGCGCACTCGGAATGGCCCCTACTTTTCCCCCCATCCCCATCCCTTTGTCGCGGACCCAGTTGGTGATCGCCAAATTGCCAATCCCACCCGATCCAGCCGTGGCGGCAAGTGACGCGAGCAACAAAATACTCATGTCAGAAGGCCAAGTACCGAATTGAAAAAAGCCTCCCGGCGATGTTACGGGTTGAGGCACCTCAAAACCCATCCCAACGAGCGGATACCCAAATTGAAGGAATCCAGCAAGCGTGTGGGCAGTATGCGAAAGCGGCACCAGGAAGATATTGACGAACACCAAGAAAACAAAAATATAGGTGATCATCCCCCACGACATCCACTCCAACATTCGTTCTACCGTTCCGCCAAACATCAGCAACAGCACGGTACCACCAATGATGCAGTAAGTGATGGTGAGGATCGTCGCTTCGTCGGCAGGAACTCCTTCTTTCGCGACTACGCCATAGAGGGCTCGAAAAATAACTTGGGCACAAGTTTTCGCCAGCGCCGGCATCCCCAGTTGAGCGATCGTTAGCGTGACATAAAAGATCGACCAAAACGTGGCCCCCGGCTTCAACCGCATGATCCCGCTGAGGATCGGTTCGCCCGTATAAAGCGTGTAACGAATTGCTTCCAGGTTAAAGCAAACTTGCAGAATGATCCCCACCGTGGCGATCCACATCAGCCCCATGCCGTGCTCGACCGCCGCCTTCGGTCCAATCAGCCACTCGCCACCACCGATCGACGTCGCCAGCAAAATGGCCCCTGGCCCAATCATCTTCAAAAGATTCTTGGCCGAATACGGCAGCGGCTCGGGCAAGTCGTCTGTTCCCCAAGCAGGCAGGTTCCCCATGAAAGCAGTATCCTTGTTCGTAGGACAGGTTTTCCAACCTGTCCGTCACAGATTGAAAATACAGACTGGACAGGTTGGAAAACCTGTCCCACGCAATCACTCCGGCAACGGCTGCCCACGCGTTTCCGGCGCGAACCAAATAATGACCATGCCCACCACATACACCAGGCTCAAAATCGTACACGCGGTCGGATACCCCCCCGCCAAATGCCACGGCCCGAGATCCACCCCATCGGCAAAGAACTTCACGAGGTTGCCCAGTTGCAACGAACCCACGGCCGCCAAAATTCGCCCAAAATTAAAGCCAAAACCTTGCCCTGTGGCGCGGACGCGGGTCGCAAAAAGTTCGGGCAAATACAAGGGGAGCCAACCGTAAAACGACGCCGTACAGACGCCGCCAATAAACGTGCAGAACAAGTAAAACGGGCCGTAAGAATGATTGCCATGAAACAACAGAATCACCGATCCGAGCGACAATACGCACAACGAAAAATAGGCGACGCGGCGGCCGAGCCAATCCCCCATAAAAGCGGCTCCGATGGTACCGATGATCGCTCCAATCGACAGCCAGATCAGCGTGTATTCCTTCGCGTGCAGGATGGTCGAGCCTTTAATCTGTTCGACGGTCATCGTCTTTTTCTGCTTCTCGGTCAACTGATTGACCCAGGTCGGAGCCGTTTGCGTTGAACCCCAGGTGCCAAGTAACGCCACGCCACTCAGGCAGGCCGCCAACAACATGCGACGAATCGTGGTACTTGTCGCGCTATCCGAACCACTAATGGCGTTGTGTCGCTGAATATAGCGCATCACTGGATAGAGGTATCCCATGATCGCCATCACCAGTCCCACCACGGTCACGATCAGCCGCAAGGCAAACGTATGCTCTAGCCAACCGGTGGCGGGAAACGCGTAGACATAGACCATCAGCGCCGGCCCCATCGCCCCAATCAAAACGCCGACCAGATCGATGGTGGCCCAATTCGAAGTCCCCCCTTTCGCTTGCTCCTCTTGCCATTTGTGCGATTCGGGAACGAATATTCGGATGAAAAACGTCAGCGCCGCGGGCACGATCCCCAAAATCATCATCACGCGCCACCCTTGATTTTCTTGATTGGCATGCAGCCATTCGGGCACGTTCAAGCGAATCATGAGGGCTTCCAGTTGCCCAATCACATTGTTTAACGTCAGGCCCACGACCGCCACCAGCAAGTAGCCCACATTGGCCGCCGCTCCGATCAACCCGGCCATGAAAGCCCGCGACCGATTGGGAAAGGCTTCCATCACCAAGGCCACACCCAACGACCACTCTCCTCCCATTCCCAAAGCGGCGACAAAACGCATCAGCCCCAGTTGCAACGGCGACTGAACAAAACCCCCCATCGACGTAAAAACGGCATAACACAAGACGCTGATCGTCATCGCCCGAACGCGACCAATCCGATCCCCCAGCCAACCGAACAGCACCCCCCCCGTTGCGGCACCTACCAAAAACCCTGCCACGATCACGCCGTACCATAACGCGATCTCGCCTTCCGGAGCCGGCACCACCTGGCCATCGACGATGGTCTTCATCAGGTCTTTCAACGCTCCGCGACCGACAAGCGAAAACACGCCCATTTCCGCCCCATCGAACATCCAACCCAACAGCGCGGCAATCAACGCCAGCCACGCCCCTTTTCCAACGGGAGGACTTTCGCCCGGAACAGAAGGAGCCCCACTTTTCGATGCATTCGATTCCACAGTCGTCATAATGCTTTTTTCCCAATAACGCCCGACATATCGGTCAAACAAACCCGACATTCTAACAACGCCCCAGACGAGATGCGAGCGAAAGGAATTGCAGATTTGGGATTTGGTGAATGGAAAAATAGTGCTCAGTTTTTCGAGCTGAACGCTGAAAACTGAACACTGAAAACTCTCCCCACTTCTTGTCACACCCCAACCTCGTCGGTCACAATACCTTCAACCTTTTTTTGGCAAGGAGTGCCCCGTATGCAGAAGATATCGGTTCGAGAAGCTCGTTTGGCGGACGCGATTGGCAAGCAGGTTCGGTTGCAAGGCTGGATTCGCACGCGACGCGATTCCAAAGGCGGGTTCAGTTTCCTAGAACTGAACGACGGTTCGTGCCTGGCGAATATCCAGATCATCGCCGAAGCGAAGCTCGACAACTACGAAGCCGAAATCAAACACCTCGGTTCCGGTTGCAGCGTCACCGTCGATGGCGAAGTGAAACCGTCCGGCGGAAAGGGGCAAGCCACCGAAGTGCTGGCCAGTCACGTCACCGTGCATGGACTGGCCGATCCGGAAGCGTACCCGCTACAAAAGAAACAGCACTCGTTCGAAAAGCTCCGCGAATGGGCTCATCTTCGTCCACGTACGAACACCTTTGGCGCTGTCGCTCGGGTGCGAAACTGCATCAGCCGTTCGATCCACGATTTTTTTCAAGAGGACGGCTTTCTCTACGTCCACGCCCCGATCATTACTGCCAGCGATTGCGAAGGGGCCGGCGCGATGTTCCGCGTCTCGACGCTCAACCCCGAAGACCCGCCGCGCGTCGCGGGCAAAGTGGACTATTCGCAAGACTTTTTCCAACGCCCTGCGTTCTTGACCGTGAGCGGCCAATTGGAAGGAGAAATTTTTGCCTGCGCCTTGGGGAAGGTCTATACGTTTGGCCCGACGTTCCGCGCCGAGAATTCTAATACCTCGCGCCACTTGGCCGAGTTCTGGATGATCGAGCCCGAAGTCGCTTTCAACGAACTGACCGACAACATGGATCTCGCGGAACGGTTCCTCAAACGAATGTTTCGCGACGTGCTGGAAAAATGTCCCGAAGACATGGCGTTCTTCAACGAACGGATCGACGATACGCACACGCTGATTGCTACGCTCCAGCAAATCATCGCCAGTGATTTCGTCCGGCTCTCGTACACCGATGCCGTCGCGATTTTGGAAAAGAGCGGCCACAAGTTCGACTACCCCGTGCGCTGGGGGATCGATTTGCAGTCCGAGCACGAGCGCTACCTCACCGAACAACACTTCCAACGTCCGGTGATCCTGTACGACTACCCGAAAGAAATCAAAGCCTTCTACATGCGTTTGAACGACGACGACCGCACCGTGCGAGCGATGGACGTCTTGGTCCCAAAAGTGGGAGAGATTATCGGCGGCAGCCAACGCGAAGAACGACTCGATGTCCTGGAACGGCGGATGTTGGAAGCGGGCCTCGATCCAGCCACTTATTGGTGGTACCTGGATCTACGTCGCTACGGCACGGTTCCTCACGCCGGTTTCGGCCTTGGCCTGGAACGGGCCGTGCAATTCATCACCGGCATGGCAAACATCCGCGACGTAATCCCCTTCCCACGCACACCAGGAAGTGCGGACTTTTGATCGACTGTTGCGGCCGATAGCGGTTGTGGCCGGTCTCCCGACCGAGCCACGACCGTTGGACCGAAGGTCTCCCTTTTCCGCATCCCCAAGAGGAGACCTGCGGTCGCAAGGAGTGCGGGGGTCAGGAGACCCTCGCACAACAGGAACGCAACAGGAACTACTTTATCAATCCCGTTTGCTTCCCCGCCTTCGCCAGAACTTCCAAGGCAAAATCCACTTCCGGTTTGCCATGCAGCGACGAAATGCAAGTCCGCAGCCGAGGAGCATTCGAAGGCACTGCCGGGAACACGACCGGAACCACGAATAGTCCGGCTTCGCGGCACAAGCGGGTCATGTCGAGCGTCGTGGCTTCGTCGCGCGTCATGATGGGAACAATTGGCGTGACGGTACAACCGGTGTCAAAACCCAGTTCAAGTAGTCCCTTCAGGTAGTAGAACAGATTCACTCGCAACTGCACCACGAGTTCAGGCTCATTGTCGATCACGTCCAAAGCGGCAATCGCCGCCGCCGTGTGCCCTGTGGAAAGTGCGCCGCTGAAAATGTACCCACGAGCGTGATGCCGCAGATAGGTGACAAGCTCTTCGCGACCCGCGACAAACCCACCGCTACTGGCTAGGGTTTTCGAGAGCGTTCCCATTTTCACATCGATATCGCCATCGGCGACACCAAAATGTTCCTGAATACCATGGCCCGTTTTTCCCAACACGCCGAGGCTATGCGCTTCGTCCACCATTAAGAGTGCATTATGACGCTTACACAAATCGATGACGGCCGGCAGATTGACGATGTCGCCATCCATGCTGAAGACGGCATCGACCACCACCAACGTGCGCCGCCCTTCGGCTTGCCGCAGTCTTTCCGCCAGCGAATTCATATCGTTATGTTTGAACGTCAGCAACGGTGCTTTGGACAGCCGGCAACCATCCACGATGCTGGCATGGTTCCACTCGTCGCCAATAATAAAACAATTGTGATCGACCAACGTGGAAATCGTCGCGAGGTTCGTTACATATCCGCTGCTGAAGACGATGGCATCCTGCGAGTGCATCCACTTGGCCAATTTCGCTTCCAACTGCCGATGCAAATTGGTCGTGCCGGCCAGCAACCGTGCGCCGTGGTGTCCAGTCCCAAAATGTTGGACGGCGTCGTGCGTGGCTTGCTTGGTGCGCGGGTGTCCCAGCAAACCGAGATATTCGTAGGAACCGAGCATCAGCATTCGCTTGCCGTCGGCCACCACCCACGGACCATCATGCTCCGTAATCTCCGGTTCGAAAAAGTAGAGCCCCATCGCTTTCACGGCTCGCACGCGACCGTTCAAACGTTCGTAGTGCGCGATCTTGTCTTCGACCGGAGCGGGAACTTGCGGCGACACTTCTTGGGCTTCGATCGACGGACCGAGATTTACCGGCGTCACTGAGGGTGGGGTGGGCGAATCGGTAACCACGGGCAAACTGTCCAAATATTCGGCCAACTGCTTGATGTTTTCCAGCTCATACATGATCTCTTGGTTGGGCCGCTTGGAGATTTCCTTTTCCAATGCGAAATTTAAGCTCGCCATCCCCAATGAATCGATCCCTAGTTGAGCGAGGGGGGTCTCGTCCGTAATCTCTTGATTCGGAAGGCGTGCTTCTTCGCGAAGATATGCAAGGATGTTTTTGCGGATGAGGTCGCGAGTCGATCGCTTCGATTCGAATCCGACGAGAGAGGCATTGGCTGCTGGATTCATTAGGGATTCCTTATGTGGTGACGCGCATCGAGTACGGCGGACTCATAAAGGGATATCGTCGTGACGCCGTCGAAAATTCAATGACAGCTACGGGGCGACGCAGGCTAGCAGAGCGTTCAAGGCGAGCCGATGGGCGTAAGCCCCCGGACATCAGCCATCCGTAGGACAGGTTTTCCAACCTGTCCAGTCAACACGAATCGGTTGAAAACTTGTCCTATGCAGTCCGGGGGCTAACGCCCACCGGCTCGCCAAAAGAAAATTTCAAATCTGATGCTAGCGATGATCGCAACGCCGCGAGCAATTTTCCAAATTCACCACTCATCACTCACCACTCACTCCTCCACACTCCTCACCCCAACTCAGCAATCACTCGCCCCTGTTCCAGAATAGGCCGTGGACGATCAAGAACGTCACGTACAAAGGCGCGATGGTCGATCCCAAGCGCCGAGTAGATCGTCGCGGCAATGTCGGCGGGCGTATATCCGTGCGTTGTTGGTGTCGAGGCGGTGCGGTCGGTTTCGCCAATGACTTGCCCCGTTTTCGTTCCCGCTCCGGTAAAGAAAATCGAACCCGCTTTGCCCCAGTGGTCGCGCCCCCCGAGCTTGTTAATTTTGGGGGTGCGGCCGAATTCAGTGAGAAAAACGACGAGTGTCGAATCGAGCAACCCGCGTTCGCGCAGATCGGTAATCAGCGCCGCGAAAGCTCGATCCATCCCCGCCAAGTGGTATCCGCGAAACACCATTTCTTGCAGCGGCGGGTGGTTTTGAATGGCCACATTGTGGTTGTCCCAGATGTTGCCGTAGTCCGGGTCGTAGCCGTAATCGACCATCACAAAACGGGCTCCCGCTTCGACCAACCGCCGCGCCATCAAACACCGTCCGCCGATTTTCGTGCGGCCGTAATTTTCGCGCGTGCGATCGGATTCTTGCGAAAGTTCAAACGCCCCGCGGACCTGCGGCGTTGTCAACAACCGGAGCGCGTCTTGATAACGGCCTTCGTTACCGACCAGCGCGTCGAGCTTCTCCAAACTCTTGAGCGACTGATCGAACGTATCGCGCAAGGCGGCGCGGCGCGAGAGGCGGGCCAGCGTCATTTCGCCCCCGAGGCTGAGCGATTTGGGAGTCAGATCTTCGCTGGCCAACGCGGGTGGGTCATACGATTTTTCCCCCACCGTAAAATCCGCTTGTTCAGGCAGCCCACCCAAACAATACGGCACATGCGTCGGCCCCATCCAGCCGCCGACAAACAAATTGTGCGGCGGCGGGCCTGGCCGTGTAATCCCCGGCACGGCGATGTATGCTGGCAACCCGTTGCGCGGCCCCTGCAAGTGCGAAATGAGTGAGCCGATGTTGGGTTCGGAAAACAATTGGTTTTGCGTTACCTTGCGACCCGACAGCGTGTACACCTGGCTTAGCAAATGATCGTCGCTGTCGTGCGAAAAGTTTCGCACCACCGCTAATTGGTCGGCGATTTGCGAAAGATGCGGTAGCGTTTCACAGAAGCGAATGCCCGCGACATTCGTGGCAACATCGTCGAGCGTCCCCCGTACTTCGATCGGGGCGTTCGGCTTGGGATCAAACGAATCAATATGGGTAACGCCCCCCGCCATCCATAAGAACACCACCGACTTCGCTTTCAACTTGCGCGGGGTGGTGGATGCCGGAGCGGCAGTGGCTTGGCTAGTGATTTCAGCCGGCAACGCGGCCGCGGCCAGACTTACGGAACCGACACGCAACAAATCGCGTCGACTTAAAAACGAAGCCAACGATGGGCCAGGGTTATGCGAATCTTTCGAATGGTAGGCTGTCATTTTCGAGATTCCAAGGCGGGAAAAACGGAAGCGGGCCAACGGCGATTATCGGTTAATGGGAAGCTCCAAACAATAAGAATCAGCAATTTTTTTCGCGTGGGATGGGTTTTCCAACCTGTCCGCCTTGTTGTGCGCGGGTCTCCTGACCCCGCACAACTTTGCACAACTTTGCGACCGTAGGTCTCCAATGAGCCGCGCAACGCAGCAAGGAGACCTTCGGTCCAGGAGAGTGCGGGGTCAGGAGACCCGCGCACAACCCGTCAAAACAGTCAACGCCTTTTCAAATTCCCGCAGCGCCTCGTCGCCAAACAACACGAAACGAACAAGCTCCAATCGACTTTCTTTTTGCAGAAATTTTATCACCGTGTCCAGCGCAACCGTCGCCGCTTTATCGAGCGGATATCCATAAACGCCCGTACTGATCGCCGGAAATGCGATGCTTTTGCACTGGTTTTCAACCGCTAGATCCAAGCATCGTTGATGGGCGGACGCGAGTAAGTTAGCTTCCCCGCGTTCGCCACCGTGCCAAACTGGACCAACCGCATGCAGCACAAATTTGGCCGGCAAATTTCCACCGCCGGTAATCACGGCCGAACCAGTAGGGCAGCCGTCCGGATACCGCTGCCGCGTTTCTTGCATGAGCGTCGGTCCCCCACGTCGATGGATCGCGCCATCCACTCCCCCGCCACCCGCCAAGCGATCGTTCGCCGCGTTAACGATGGCGTCCACCACTTGCTGCGTGATATCCCCCTGCACCAGTTCGAGCACCGAGTTATTGATTTTCGTTTTCATGGCCACTCCAATCTCTTCGTAGGCCGGAACAAGCTCCGCGCCGTTCCGGCAGCAGTGAATATATCGATTGATGCCTTTCCTGATACGCATTGCCGGAACTTCGCTTCGCTTGTTCCGGCCTACAAGAAACAATTCAAGTGCCGGTGGGCTAACGCCCTCCGGCTCGCCTAGTCCGGTTAGTCATAAAATTGCCGTGCGTCCCAAGGATCGACATCAGTATCGAAACACTGCCACCCGGAAATGCTTGTATGTTAAGAATCTTCGAGCAATCTCCCCAGGATTTCAGGGCTGATAGCGGCGAATCTGCTATCAAATCTCCCTTTTCTTCTTGGATCGTCGCCAAGTTCTTCGATTTTTACGCCAAGTTCTGCTTGACGTGGACGGTAACGGTCGCCAAAATTCGCGCCTCGAAGTATCGCTGCTAGCGGTACGTTTCAACGATCAACGATTCCCAACTCGTGACTCCGCGAGGAGACAATCCGATAATGCGCCTGCTGATCGCCATCATAGCGATTTTTTTCGGTCTCAATACGACCGGGCAGGCGCGCGATATTTTCGTCGATAATCTTTTCGGCGACGATCGCAACGACGGCGCGTCGGCCCGTCTTACCGAATTCGGCGGTGGCCCCTGCCGCTCGATCACCAAAGCCCTGCGGGTGGCGGAAAAAGGGGACCACATCATCATCGCGAAAAACCCCGAACCGTATCGCGAAAGCATTACGCTCCAGGCCGGACGAAACAGTGGCATTGTCGGACAGCCGTTTATCATCGAAGGAAACGGCGCCGTCTTGGATGGCCGACAAGCAATTCCCGAAATCGCCTGGGAGCATTTTCAACACGACGTGTTTCGTTTTCGCCCCAATCGGATGAGCTTCCAACTGCTTTATTTAAAGGATACACCGGCCGTTCGCCGTGAAGTCAAAGAAGATGAGCGGCGACTTCCGGAGCTGAAACCGCGCGAATGGTGTCTGTTCGATCGGCACATCTACTTTAACGCCGGACCGAGCCGAATACCGATCAACTACGATCTTACGCATACCGTCTTGCCGGTGGGGATAACGCTCTACGAAATCAATCACGTCGAGATTCGCGATCTGACCATTCAAGGCTTTCAAATCGATGGCGTCAACGCGCACGACAGCGTTTTTGATACGTCGGTTGTCGGTCTAACTTGTCGTGGCAACGGGCGGGCCGGCATTTCGGTCGGTGGGGCGTCGCGCTTGCGTATGGAAGCTTGCTTGGTGGGCAACAACGGCACGGCCCAAGTGCGAACCGAAGGCCGTTCGATTACCCGCGTCGTGAATTGCACGCTGCTCGATAACACGGGCCCGGCAGTGAAGCGCGAAGGGGGCGAAGTGTTCGTCGAACCGGTGGCCAAAACGGTCCAACTCCCGAACTCGCCCATCCGTTAGCAGCCTGTTGAAAAAGGAAACCCGACGCGTAAGCGAGGGACGCGGCGGATGACGGTTGAGGGTTGAACGAGAGGGTTGATGGAATTTCCTCTCATTTCTCAAATAAAAGCCCTTAACGCTCCAAGAAGATCCCTCGCTTACGCGTCGGGTTACCTAATAATCAGTATTTCAACGGCCTGCTAGGGTTACAAAACGGCCGTTCTTGGCCGTCTTGCGGGACCAACCAAGCCATCCATAGATTTAACCGAAATTTCTTTTGCTTTTTTATTCGCCGTAAACCGTGTTGCCAATTCGGTTTATTTATTTGACGCTACCGCCTTGCGTAGCTAAAATCAACATTGATCAAGATGGTCATTCTTGTGAAACTTTTCTTATCGTAAGGCGTTCAACCCACTCGTGGAAACGCCGTGCAGTTTGTTCTTTTTTAAGATGTCGTTAAGTCGCCGTCGATCGGGAAACGATTGAAGTGGCGATGCGCCAACAAAGTAGCGTTCGCGGGAACATTGTCGTGGATAGCCAAGAACACAATCACGAACCTGCGGTGGGAAATTCCGCCGATGAAGATTCCGTGACTCGCGTTGCGCAGATTCCCGGCATTAACGCTATCCCACCCGCAGGCGAAGGCTCGTCGCGATCGGCTTCGTCACGGCGCGCCGGTCTCCCTCCCCGTGACGACAAAACTCGAATTTCCAAGCGTTCGCCAGCAGCGGAAGTTCCTGCGCTCAAACCGGCTCTCAATCCGTTTGAACTGGGGCGCACGTTGGAAGGAGAACGGCTGGGGCACTTCCAATTAGAAAAGTTTGTGGGTGGCGGCGGCATGGGAGCCGTCTTCCGTGCCGCGGATACGATGTTGGGCCGAATTGTCGCAGTGAAAGTGCTATCGCGTGATCAAACCGACGACGACACTCTCCGCCGCTTCAAGAACGAAGCCCAAAGTGCCGCGCGACTGGATCACCCCAACATCGCGCGGGTGTACTACGTCGGCGAAGATCGTGACCTGCACTACATCGTCTTCGAATTCATCGATGGCGCGAACATGCGGGATTTGGTGGCCGAAAACGGCCCCTTGTCGATCAGCGACGCCCTCCATTTCACGCTGCAAGTTGCCGAAGCCCTTGAACATGCCTCCCATCGCGATGTCGTCCACCGCGACATCAAACCGTCCAATGTACTTGTCATGCCCGATGGCCATGTGAAACTCGTGGACATGGGTTTGGCCCGCTTGCATCAGGTGGAGGCCTCGGCGGCTGATTTGACCGCGAGTGGCGTGACCCTGGGGACCTTCGACTACATTTCGCCCGAACAGGCGCGCGACCCGCGCAGTGCGGACGTCCGCAGCGATCTCTACTCCTTGGGCTGTACGCTCTTTTACATGCTCACCGGACGCGCTCCTTTTCCGGTCGGAACCGTTTTGCAAAAGTTATTAAGCCACAGCAGTGAAATGCCGCCCGACGTGCGCACGTTGCGCGATGGCATTGATGATAGTGTGGCGGCGATTGTCAACAAGTTGCTCGCCAAACAGCCGTCTCAACGCTACCAAACGCCCAACGAATTGATCGCCGCGCTGGTGATGGTGGCCGATCATCTCGGGTTAGCGGACGTCGGACAACGGGGCCGATTTTTAGTAACCCCCACCGAACCACGTTTCTCGTGGATCGTCAAACATTTGCCTTGGGCGGTTCCTGTTTTATTGCTCTTCGCGATGGTACTCATGCCGCGCTGGTGGATGCCTGCTCCACAGCCGGTCACGCTGAATGAGATTCGTCGTACATTTCTTGCGTCCCATGAAGCACTACCAACTTCGAGCAGCAACGAACACGTCGAACCGAAGGTAGAAAAAAATCCCGTCATTCCGCTCACTCCCCTGCGCGATACCTCAGAAAAGGGAAACGAAAACAGTTCGATACGTCCGAGCGTGCCGAAGGTCGAAGCCACGAATAACGATGTTCCCGCGAAGGCACTCACTCCCACGCCAACGCCGCTGCCGTCGTCCAACAACACGACGTCCACGGAAACGTCCAGCGATCCGCCGAAGACCGATCCCGAAACGCCGATGCCGATTTCCGTGTTGGTCGTCGACGATGGGTCGGCGACATTGCCCGCCGGAACACGTCGCGTCCGCAGCTTGGCAGAAGCGATCCGACTGGCTACCGAATCGAAAGAAATCACCACGATCCAGCTTTCGTATAATGGCGAACGGCAAGAAACAGCGATGGATCTTCCACCGCGCGGTCTCGAAATCCGGGCCGGCGATGGTTTTCAGCCCGTGATCACGTTTCGACCGAAGGATGCCGAACTTTCCGTCGATCGCCACATGCTACGCGCCGTCGGTGGTCAATTCATTTGGCGGCACGTTCATTTGCGAATGGAATTGCCCAGCGACCCGTACGACAATTGGTCGCTGTTCCAAATCGCCGCCGGTACCGGCTTGGCGTTCACGGATTGTACGCTCACCATTCGCAATGTCAGCGATAGCGGCACGATTTTGCAGAACCAGGCGTCGTTCATTCAACTGCTCCCCACCCAAGTTACGGAAACCAACAAGGGCTCGGGCGATGGCAAAGACATGATGATGATCCGCTCGACTCCTTCCGTTATCGAATTCTCAAACTGTATCGCCCGCGGTCAGGCGGTACTCGTGGAATCACCCGAGGCGCTGCCGTTTCGCTTATTGCTGAATCAGATGCTCTTTGCCACGACCGAAAGATTAGTGGAACTGGGAGGCGCGCAACAACAGCCGACTCTCGGCGATACCGTGGAAATCGACTTGAGGCACGTCACCGCCTATGTGGGTGATGGACTATGTTTTTCTAAAATCGACCAAAACGGTCCCTATCCGTTGGAATTGGTTTTGACTTGTCATAACTCGATTGTGCTGACAGGCACCAACACAATGACGGGGGCGAAAGCTCCGCTCTTGCAGCGGCGCGGCACGGTGGCGCAACCGTACCGTTACGAGGGCCCCCGAGTTCGCGGCGAAGGGAATTTCTACCCCGACACCAGCGTTATTTTGGCCGTCGACGCCACCGGCAATCGCGACGATTTTACGGATTTCACCTTTAGCGAACGGCACGAAGCACGCAAGCAGGGATGGTACGACGACCATCCCGAACCTGGCTTGGTGGTGTGGAAGAATCCGAAGCGCAGTGCCCGTCGCGTCGATTTGCATACCAAGAACGATTACCTGCTGGAAGAAAGCCCGAGTAATAAAGCGTTTCAAGTCGCCGGCTTCACGGCGTCTCTTTTGCCGAATCTACCGGATGCACCCTCGCCGGAGAATCCGGTTCCCGCCGCTGAGCCTTCCGCGCCTCCTGCGAACGAATAGGTCCACTTCGGTGTGCCACTGCTGGCTCGCAAGCAGTGGTGCGTTGCGTCAACGCCGTGAAGCATTTTAAAGGGAGCAGGCCGTCGACGCGCCGAATACGAAGCCGATAGGCTTCGCAGCCATTAGCCGGTGGTTGAGCGGGAGCGACACCACCGGATTATGGCGCGTCCATTCCTTCTCACCCCGGAGGGCAACGCCGTTAAGGAATTTCTATCGGGAAAATTGGCCGTTTGAAATGTGTGGCGAGTTGTGCGAGTTCGCCCCGGCAGGGGCGCTGGAATGTAGCCACGGGTGAAGTGCAGCCCGCCCACGGCGGGCGAAGCGGAACCCGTGGAATGGATCGCGGATACTCTTTCTCGCCCCGAAGGGTCGAAGGAATTTGATGATTGTCGGCCATTTTTCCGTTCCCTTCCTCCGTCCCGCCGGGACGGAAGAACCACCAGTGTACGAGTTCCACGGGTTTCGCTCGGCCCGCTGAAAGCGGGCTGCGCTTCACCCGTGGCTACATTCCTATGCCCCTATCGGGGCAAAGAAAATTCCTTAACGGCGTTACCCGGAGGGGTGATAGCCAGGTTTTGCACGCGATTTGCACGTTATCATCGCTGGCACCCCTACCGGGGTGCGGTCGTCGTTGGCGCATTCTCATCCGGTGGTGTCGCTCCGCTCAACCACCGGCTAATGGCTGGCACCCCTGTCGGGGTGCGAGGGCAAAACGTTCGCTGTGAATCGTGTTTCCCACGACGCCCTTTTTCGTTTTGGTCCATTTTGCAGGAATCAAAATCCTTCACGGCGTGGCCCGTTGCGTGTTTCCCAACGTTTTCTAGCCCGCCTGATTTCACAGTACGTATTCTCCGTTTTTATCGACTATTCCGCTGGTAACGCAAACACTAATAGTGCGGCATAGTGGCAATTTGAACTGACCTTGACGGTACTGCCAACAATTTGCATTGTGTTCGCCGCGACGTACTTTTCCATAGCCTCTGCGGTTTTGCGGTGGATTCCGTGATTACCTAAAAGAGGGGCTATAATTCCTTTTGCAAAGGTCGTGGGTGATCCATGAAAGCTGAAGCCCCTATTTTATTATTGGTGGAAGAAGACGAATTGTTGGCCGATATCACCGCGTTTCGACTCGAATTGCTGGGCTACACCGCGCTCTGTATGCGGAGTGCGAAGGACGCTCTACAGCGGTTGGCGCAAGATCCGCTTCCGAGCATTTTGATCGTGGACACGACCCTCCCCGATATCAATGGTCTGGAGCTGATCGAAAAGCTCAACGCCGAGGAACGAACGCACAATATCCCCATCATCGCTCTTTCCGTGGAAGCCGATCTCGATTGGGTACAACGAGCTCATCGCGCGGGTGCCAAGGACTGTCTCATTCTACCTTGCGATCCTGCCGTGCTCGAACAAAAAGTAGAAAAGATGGTCGCCAAAGTCGTAGCGGCGGAAAAGGAAGAAACGAAAGGCACGAAGTCAAAGAAAGCCGCTAACAACTAGATTACCACGAAGCCCTCTTGACCGACGGCTCCCGCTTTCAATCCCCACATTTCTACCATCCGCACCAGGACAGTATTTTCCAGTGTGCGTTCCAACCCCGGACGAATTCTTGAATCCGTCCGGCCGGTGATGGACGCCTTGGTTAATCACTCCCACCAAGAAGCCACGGCGACGTTTTTCCGCCTTGAAAATCGCATGCTTTTTTCTTGCGGGGTACTATCTGCGACCTATAGTTCCCATGAAACAAGAACTCACGGCATGTACGGCGGTGCCGTGCTTACATCGGCCGGATGAACACGGATTTGAAAGGGAGAATTGGAAATGCATACACGAGCAAAGCATCAGGGCTTTTCGTTGTTGGAATTGGTCGCAGTGGTCGTGTTGATCGGTGTCGTCGCTGCGGTGACGATGTACCGGCTGAACAACGTGGACAAGGCCATGGTGAAGGACAACGTCATCCGTGAAAACGTGAGCTTGATCCAAGGCGCGGCGGAACGCTATCGCTTTGACAACGGCTCGCACGCCGCCGATGTTACCGAGTTGCTCACCGCTGGCTATTTGCCTCAAAACCCGAAAGCCCCGGACGCCGCCGGGACGTACACCATCGACAGCAACGGCATCGTAACCTACTCGGCCACGGGTTCGTAATATCGCCTATCAAATCTCAAAACGCTGGAGCGACAAAATCGCTTCAGCTTTTTTTTTCACCAGCCTCAAGCCGTAGTGCGGGTCTCCAGGCCCGCAAACGGCTCATCTTTCACGGCATACTCGCCGCTTAACTCCCCCACATCACCGCTATAGTGGTATCTTGGCGTCCCGTCACGAGTTTCATCTCGGCGAAACGACATTCCCCCGTTAACGCGGAATCTCCTGCACGTTGCCCCTTTATATAGCTCTTCCTATCGCGGCTTTTCGTTGCTTGATTTTTCCCCATCGTCCTGCTAACTTCGTTCCTACTATTGAGGATGGTGTATCAACCGCCGTCTTGGATTCCGTCGAATTGTCATTAGGCCACAAAGAAATGCAAATACACATCAATTCCGGGGGACAGCAACGCGGTCCTTTTACCATCGACCAGATCAATCAGGGCCTTTCGCAAGGTGCCCTGCCCGCCGAAACGACGATGGCCTGGTATGAAGGCTGCAAAGATTGGATCCCCTTAAAACAGGTTCCTGGGATCGCCCTGGCTCCTTCTCCTTCGACGGCCTCACCGCCCCCTTTCGTGCCCAATGCTCAGAATCCGTATCAAGCTCCGCTGCACGAGAATCCACACCTCTTGCAACCGAATCAAGGCGACGCGACGGGAGGCGTAATTCCCTACAAGAACCCGTGTGCTCTGATCGCCTACTACCTTGGCATTTTTGGCCTCATTCCGTTTATTGGTCTTTTCTTGGCGATCCCGGCTTTCATTCTCGGCATTTTGGGTATCAGAAATCGCAAGCGTAATCCCGCAATCCGGGGCAGCCTCCATGCTTGGATTGGGATTATCTTGGGCTTCCTCTCGATGGGTTACCATTTTCTGATTGTGATCGCAATCGTTTCATCTTCGCGATAAATTGGGGAACGAACGAGCGGCCGTCCAAACGACTGTGGCGTGGAAGCCGAAGCCGTTCGTCTTCACCAACGTAGCAGGCACATTCCATGTGCCGTGGCCCACTTCCCAGCCCGGCCCAATCGCAACTCACGACCGTTTTCATCTTGAAATCATGCCCCGTCCATGCCATAACTAAGCTTGGCTCGCCATACCGACGCAATACTTTCCTACCCCGCCGCTCATTCCCTCCGCGTGAAAACCATGCCAACGACTCCGCGTCCAAGCTCGCATGTCAATCGCCGTCAAGCCTTGCAGATTGGCTACGCCGGTGCGTTGGGATTGGGCATGTCGTCGTTAATGCCAGTCGCGGCAACGGCAAAAGCCGACCGCGGGGAATTGCCTCGGCGGGCGAAGAATCTCATTGTGATCTTCTTGACCGGCGCGCCCAGCCATCACGATACGTTTGACATGAAGCCCGATGCCCCGACGGATGTGCGCGGCGACTTTAAGGCGATCGACACCACCGTCCCGGGCTTTCAGGTTTGCGAACATCTGCCGTTGCTCGCGCAGCGGGCGAAGCACTACGCGGTCGTCCGTTCGCTTTCGCACAAAGACAATAACCACTTGATGAGTTCCCATCACGTGCTCACCGGTCACATGCAGCCCGGCGCGTTCTTCGACAAAGTTGCGTCGCGAACCGATTGGCCGAACTACTCGGCGGCGCTCGATTACTTGCGTCCGCAAAACGACGCTCTTCCCACTGGGATCAATCTCCCCACGTTCTTGATGCAGAGCCCGCTCACCTGGCCCGGCCAATACGCGGGCTTGCTCGGCCCCAAACACGATCCGTGGCAAATCAACGGTGACCCCAATAAGAACGACTTCCGTGTCGACGGCTTGCAGCTTGCGGAGGGAATGGCCCTGGATCGCTTTCAGGATCGCAACGGGCTGCTCGCGGACATCAACGCTCAGCAGCAGCGACTGACCGAAACGGCCGAGTGTCGGCAGCTTACGGGCCAGCAGGAACTCGCCTATTCGATGCTGACCTCCAGCAAGTTGTCTCCCACTTTCGAACTCAATCGCGAAACGGACGAAACGCGCGATCGGTACGGGCGAAACACGGTCGGGCAGTCGATGTTGATGGCTCGGCGACTAGTGCAGGTGGGCGTTCCGGTCGTGCAGGTGAACGTAGGCAAAGTGCAAACCTGGGACAACCATTCCAACATCTTTCCCACGCTGAAAGATAAGTTGCTTCCACCAGTGGATCGTGGCGTGTCGGCGTTGCTCGACGATTTGGTTTCAATGGATTTGCTTAACGACACGTTCGTAATGCTGTTGGGCGAATTCGGCCGCACGCCCAAAATCAACGCTAATCGCGGACGCGATCATTGGGGCCCATGCTTTTTCGGGCTCTTTGCCGGTGCCGGCGTGCAAGGAGGCCAAGTGATTGGCAAGAGCGACTCGATCGGAGCCTATCCCGTGACCAAGCCCTATTCCCCCGACGACATCGGCGCGACGGTCTACCACCTGCTGGGGATCGACCCAGCCAGCGAAATTCGCGACCACTTCAACCGCCCCTTGCGGTTGAATCTTGGCGATGTGATTGATCCGCTATTTACCGGTCAAGCGACGTAATTGTCCTCTTTCGCTCCGCGAAAGGAATGCTTTCGCGGAGCGAAAGCCGACACTTGTCTCTCGGCCATTCTACAACGAATCTTCTGTCTCCCCTTTCCGCCGCAACTCCGTTGACGAAATATCCATGCGAAAGACATCTGCCGGAATCGCATGGCAAAGAGTTCGCAATTCGTCCGGCAAGCAGAGACTTTCGAGCGTCACGAACCGATCCCCCACCACGCGTCCATAGACCAGAAACCGGCACCCATTCTCCGCGATCTCGCGCAGCACCGCGGCGCCGCGGGCCGCATCGCCGCCGTAGTAGCGTGGATCGGCGATGCGGGCGATCGTATCGGCTCCCGCCAAAAATGTGGAATGGGAAAACAAGCGCGATTTTTCGACAAACGTCGGGGCGCGAGTCAACCAAAGCCGTCGCGGCGGCGTGAACTGTGAAACACGCGCGGCGATTTCGGTGAAATCGAGTGGCGGCTTGTCAACATTCTGAATCGAAATCTCGAACTCCATCGGCGCGCTGATCGTCTGTTCGGCAATTTCCGCGATCCGCCGATGTCCGTCGTGCAACGGATCAAATGCACCAGGAAAAACAATTCGACCGTGGGACAGGTTTCCAACCTGTCCGGCCGGCATGGACAGGTTGGAAACCTGTCCTACTCCTTCTTGAACATCCCCTTCCATTGCAAAGGCATCCACCACCCGCGTCGCGCCGAGCAGCAGCGCTTGCCACGTGGATGGCGCGTTTGTGCGCTTCGTATCGACATGCTCGCCTCCCAAAAGCGGCGACGTGACACGACTCGGCGTATTGCCTGCCGCCGCAATTGCATTCAGCACCATTTGACTCGCGAGCTGCTCTTCGCCCGCGCGATCTCGCTTCCCTTTCGTTAGTTCCAACGAAGCGGTTTCGGTCCAAGCCGCCGTTTGTACGGCCACATGAATTCGGTGCGGGCCGTGCTTGGGACGGTCGCTCACCAAACTTGCTGTACAACCGATCCCGACGAGTTCGGCCGGCAATCTAGGCACGTCCGTCGACGATCTCAAATCGAGCGCCACTAATTCCCGCGCCCTCTCAAACGACGCCATCGCCATCGCGCGGGCCGTTCGAGCGGAACAATAATTTTCAGGAGTCGCGTGAAGGAAAGAATCAAGCGCCTGCGAAGAGTAGGGGATAATCGCCTCCAAAATCGTGCGAGAACCGCCCGGAATTCGCAGCAAATCGGCAATCGCCTGGCTCCCTCCGCCGGTCGCGGCGCAAACGATCCGTACAGGCCGCGCGTGGATTTCACGAACCAATTGTTCGGTAGTTATGGTCATGGGAGTTGAGTCTTGCCGCTGTGAATGTAGGATGGACGCCTCGTCCGTCCGAGCCATTGTGTCGGACGACCGGTGGCTGGGGCTGAGTACTCGAAGCCCCGGCTAAATTGGTGGTCGCAAAAACATTTGCCGTGGCGTCGAGTACTCCGCCACAGCCACCACTCTACCAAGGATAATCCTCTTGCAAGATTTTGACAGCAACCGCGGCCCGACCAATCCACTCGCCTCGCACACGGCTGTTCCCGGATTGCAACGGCGATTGGGGGCGGGAATCGCGATGGCGGTCGTCGTCGGGAGCGTGATTGGCGGTGGAATATTCTATAAGCCAGGTGTCATCGCAGCGGAAGCCGGGAATTTTAATGTCATTATTGGCGTATGGATTTTTGGCGGACTGTTTTGTTTGTTGGGAGCACTCTGCTTCGCCGAGCTGGCTACGATGTTTCCGCAAGCGGGGGGGCTCTACGTCTATTTGCGTGAAGCGTACGGCCGCCCGGTCGCTTTTTCTCTATGGGTGGAGCGAATTCTTATTCGGAAAGCCAGCGTCGATTGGAGCGCTCGCCGTGGTGTTTGTTGGATCACTGGGACTCGCTTTGCGTTGGGAAATTTCGCCGATCATGGAATTAGCTTTGGTCCCAGCCGTCATCGGTGGTCTAGCTTGGATCAATATCCTTGGCGTTCTTTGGGGGGGACGTTTGCAAATGGCAGTAACGTGCGTGAAGGTCGGGATATTATCGATAACCGCCACGTTGCCCTTCTTAATGACGCTAGCCGGACGGGAGGCTATTGAAGTATCGAACTATTCAACAACAATTGTTCCGGGTCAGTTGACTCTCAACTTACAAATCGGTGCGGTTCTTTTGGCGGTAATGTGGGCCTATCACGGTTGGCACGCCATTACACCGCTTGCGGAAGAGGTCCGCGAGCCACAACGTAATATTCCTCTGGCGCTGCTCGGAGGTATTGGGATTTTGATGGTCCTGTATGTCTCCGCGAACGTGGCCTATCACGGTGTGCTTTCAATGTCGGAAATGGCGGACGCGAAAGATCACGCGGCCGAAATGATGCTACGCAAGTTGCTTGGCGATACCGGTTCCGCGGCGATGTCGGTCATGATCATGTGCAGCACGTTTGGTGCGATCAATTCGAACCTGCTCGAAGCCCCGCGCGTAACGTTTGCGATGGGCCGCGACGGAGTGTTTTTCCGGTCGCTCGGGCGAGTTCACCCTGACTATCACACTCCTGCTCCGGCAATCGCCGTAACCGCCCTGCTAAGTGTCATGGTTGTCGTGGTCGCTGCCGCAGCGAAAGTGTGTGTTGCTGAAATCGACCCGAAAAGTGTTCCTAGTGCGCTCGCGCGTCAAGTCTTGGAAAGTTTGCAAAAAGATTCACTGTTCGGCCTACTCACCAACTGTGTCGTCTTCGCCACCAGTGTCTTCTTTACCCTGGGCGTGGCCGCGATTTTTGTTTTACGTCGCACGCAACCCGACCGCGAACGCCCCTATAAAACGTGGGGGTTCCCCGTGGTGCCCGTGTTGTTCTTGGCCATCAATGGCTGGTTCCTGGTACAGGTCTATCAAAGCAAGCCCTTGGAGTCGGGCGTGGGAATTGCGATGATTCTGTTGGGCTTACCGATGTACTTCGGCTATCAGCGATTTTCAGTCCGAACGTAGGACGGAACGAGCGAAGCGCAGTTCCGGCGATGCGTGCAAGGGAAGGCGTGGAGTGGTGTTTTCGCTGCTGCCGGAACGGCGCGGAGCTTGTTCCGGCCTACAAAGCTAGCAACCTTTCACCGTTATCCCCGCCTTCCTATTTTTGCGTGACTTTGACGGTTGTAGCGATTTTCTCGATTTGGAGAACTTTTCGGCCGATACAGTTTGCTGAGACGTTGCTATTGACAACGATTTCACTGTTTTTTCGGGTGATGGTTCGATCGCTCGAAAAGGGCTCGGCCGCAAGACGCGTGGCTGAGTTTCAGCCAAGTAGGAAAGGAAGCCTCGATGAACCGATTCGGTTTATTTTTGGGAATGCTAATATTGGTACTCGCCAGCGGTTCCGGTTGCGGATTGCGTCGCTGCCTTGTGCCCTGTTGTGGCGACTGCGGACGTGGCAACGTCGGGCTCGCCAGTTGTGGCGGCGGTAGTTGCGGCGGCAATTGTGGTAGCTCGTGTGGAGTGGCCAATGATCCCATCCTCGGCGATTACACGCGCTGTGGCGTTTGTGGGGGTGGCAACTGTCCCGGCTTCACACCCCTCGCTTGGCTAAAATATAGACTGACCTGTGGGTCGGGTTGCGCTTGTCAGTTGTACTACGGCGAATGGATCAATGATCCTCCCGCTTGTTGCGATCCTTGCGACAACTGCGGCAACTACACCGGTCCCAATTGCGCGGGCCGAGGCCGACCGGTTGGGCCTTTGCTCCGAGAAATGTGGGGGGGGTACCCCTATAATGGTGCCTGCTGCAGTAGCGGGAATAGTATGGGAGGATATCCGGGCCACGGTCCGATGATGGGGACAGGGCCTCGCATGGAGGATGGCCCACGGAAACCGGCCTCCGATGAAGTGGACGGAGCCCCGGAAAATGTCAAGCCTGGCAAGACCACGTCGCCCGAATCGCCACAACCAAATTCGCTGGAGCCGAAAGCATCACGACCGACACCAGCGAAACGCGCAAGCTATCAGCAACCTGGCGTTCCGACGCGTCCTGGTTCCTATCGCGGCAATCCACAGTACCAACAGTATCCGCCGAATTCGCAGTATCAACAGTATCCACAGAATCAACAGTATCCGCGGTAGTGTCGTCATTTGCCCGAAAAGACTTCCGAAGTCTTTAGAGACTTCGGAAGTCTCCAATCCGCCGCAGCGTTGATTCAATTCGTTGGCTAGGTAAAACTGAAGGCCGGCGCGACAGTCGTTGTCGCGTCGGCTTTTTTTATTTTGAGGCGACTTATGCCCACCGGAATTCAAGCGTTTATCCACATGCTCGCCGAAGCGGGCGTCCGTTACATCTTTGGCAATCCCGGCACCACGGAACTGCCGCTGAATGACGAACTCGTCACCGACCGCCGGATTCAATACATCCTCGGTTTGCAGGAAGTGCCGGTGATGGCGATGGCCGACGGTTTCGCGATGGCGTCGCGACAACTGGGTGTCGTGAATCTGCATATCAGTTGCGGGCTCGGTAACGCGATGGGGATGCTCTACAACGCCTTCCGCGAAGGGACGCCGCTGCTGGTAACGGCCGGCCAACAAGACCGCCGCTTGATTTTCGAAGACCCCATCCTGTGGGGAGAAATGGTGCAAGTCACCAAACCCTGGACAAAATGGTCGGTCGAAGTGAATCGAGTGCAAGATTTGCCCACCGCGTTGCGTCGAGCCGCCCAAGTAGCGCTCACTCCTCCCACTGGTCCCGTCTTCATGTCGCTGCCGCTCGATGTGCAAATGGAAATGTGCGAAACGCTGGACCTCTCGCCGATTCGCCTCCCCGACGCGCGGGTCCGTCCCCCCGTTGCTGCAATCCGTGCCGCCGCCGAACTCCTGCTGCAAGCGAAAAATCCCTGCATCCTGGCCGGCAGCCGGATTACCGAACACGACGCGATGCCCGAACTGGTTGCGGTCGCCGAAATCCTCGGTGCCCCGGTGGTTACCGAACCCGGAACAACGCACGGCCGCCTGGCATTTCCCAGCGACCATCCGCTCAACGGACAAGGCTTGCCCCTCTGGTCTCCGGAAATCCGCGAAAAACTGAAAGAGTTTGACGTTGTGCTCGTCGTGGGGATGGATTTGTTGCGGCAGTATCTCTACTTCGAACCGGCGCGAGCGATCCCCGAACACATTCGCATCGTTCACATCGACGAAGATCCGTGGCAGTTAGGGAAAAACTATCCCGTCACGGTAGGCGTGATCGGCCATAGCAAAGCGTCACTCGCCGAACTGAGCGAATTGCTGGAAAAAGAAATGAGCGACGAACAAGCCTCCGCCGCCATGCACCGCTCGACCGAACGCATTTCGAAACACAGTAAAGCCCGTGAGGCGTTGCGCGCCGAAATCGAAAACCAACTCGGTGCGCAACCGATCACGCCACTGGGTCTCATGGGTTCATTGGCCCGCGTGTTGCCCCCCAACGTGGCGGTCATCGAAGAGGCGGTGACAACAACCAACACCACCTTTGAGAGACTCGGCGTCTTGAAAAATACGACGGGCTATTTTGGGCACCGCGGTTGGGCATTGGGCTGGGGACTAGGCTGCGCAATTGGTGCCAAGCTGGCTTGGCGAGATCGCCCAGTGCTCGCCTTACTCGGCGAAGGTGCCGCGACTTACGGAGTGCAAGGTTTGTGGTCGGCCGCCCGCTACAACATTCCGGTTTCGTTTGTGATTTGCAACAACGCTCAATACCAAATCTTGAAAATCTGCGGGCGCGGCCTGCAATTGCCCCAAGCCGCTCACGGTCAAGGGGAAGGACTGGACGTCGTCAATCCAGAAGTCGACCACGTCGCCCTGGCCCGCGCGTTTGGCGTGGAAGCCTACCGCGTGACCGATCTCCAAGAATTGACCGACCGTGTCCGCGATTCGTTCCATCGCGATCGGCCGATTCTCTTCGACGTCCCCATCAGCCGGGAAATTCAAGGGCGGCTAAATTACGGCTGAGCGCTCGAAGGGCTCCATCTAGTGCCCCAGGCGAGCCGGTGGGCGTCAGCCCCGGACTTTGCATAGGACAGGTTTCCAACCGGGTACCCCAGGTTGCTTTGCCAACCTGGGCGGCGCAGCCGCAAGAGGCCATTCGCCCAATTCAAACCCGCCAGTCGCCCCCATTCTCAGCTCCATTTTTCAGCCAATGACAAGTAACAAATAACGAATGACAAACTTGGCCATCTTCACCAAACCCTGACGCTAACACACCGACGATACGCCCCTCAGTTTCCGATTGCGATCGCCCCGCGACACTGGTAATGTGGTAAATGTTCTGTAATTTATCCTCTTGGGACGATATGCAGAATTGGCTTCTGTATAAGACCCCAATTCGGCGGATTATGCAGAATGGTTTCTGTAGAATAGTTGTTATGATTGAGTGGGTCCCAATAACTTCCGTCGCGAGCAAATCGGCCATCCCGCGCCTTTCGCTTCTGTTCCTTTTCTTCATTGGATGTGGCCCGGGGAAGTACCGAGTGGAGGATACAATGGAACCTATTGAGATTGATTTTGAATCGTTTGAAGCTTACAGCCAAGGACTTTACATTCGAGATCTGAATGTACCGTGGCTGGGCGGCAAGGTCCAAATAATGATCGGGACTGACGAAAAAGCGATCCCAGAGCGACAAAAAGAAATCATTCGCTTCGCTTGCCAGCAGCCTTTGTCGGCAAAAGATATATTAGAACGCCGGCTGTACAAGGAATACAAATCAGAAATTTACGGTTCCTTCTCCGGAGGGGATAAGGTTACTCCCCGAATATCCTCGCCGCGTGAAATTTGGAAATTGATTTCTGCACCCGGAATTAAAACTCCCTACGAACATTGGATCAAGGATTCCCATTACTTTGTAGTCACTTTTGAATGCGTGTGGGATCCCGAACACGGGCTTGCTGTGTTATATAATTCGAAAGGCGAAATAGTCAAAATTGGTGGGCAGGGTGATTTTTGATACCAAATTACCTTTAGATCATAACAATTGTTTCAACCCGACGTGCGTGCAATGTCGGCAAATATGGGAAACGTAATCCCGCACGCGGGTTAAACAAAGCGTTAGCCGGTAGAGGGCAGTGACCTTGGAAGATCATCGACGTGTTTGGTTACGCCATTGGCATAGCATCATAGATGCCGAAATCGGCGAGGATTCGTCATTTGACTTCGAAGCCGCATACGACGATCCATACGACGATTTCCGAATGCACTTCCTGACTTGGGACTTGTCGGATGATGCACTGCATCGTTGCTTTGAAGTATTGCCGTTCGGTCAGCAGATGGCCTATCGCGCAATTGAAATGCGATCGTTACGCCGTGTAAATGCATTTACGCTCTCGGAACGAGCTGCTGTCGATCTTTTCCAGACAGGGCTCGACGCCTATTCCCAGTTCAGCAACGACTCGGAGTTGAAGAAACCAATTCGCGTGAAGCGGATCTCCGCGGACAACCTCAATTCGGCAACGGCGAATGCTGACCGCGTTGCCGTACTTCTTGAAGTCGTCGACTGGCAGATCGCATCCGAAAACGGCCAGGCAGCCTCGTTCCTTCGCGAAACCCTGTATCGACTTGCTCACTCATACGATGTAGTTGACCATATTAAATGGCCATTGATCCCTAATTCGCAATCCGTCGAGCCATATCGAGCGTTCGCTACACTTGCTCTGACTGGCACGTATTTTCCTTTGTTGGACGAAGAGGGCCCAGTTCTGTTCGTGACCACGGACAAGACTGGCTAACAACGTGTTGCACCGGAGCGGCCGATCCGGGCATGTCCTGAAATCCAAGTCACTGGCGGCCGCTCGGTGAACACGAGCGTTCGGCGGCTCTGTGGGTTTGCGCTGGTTCATAACAAGGAGGTTTACCATGAAAGCGTTTTTGGTTCTCGGCGTAGTGCTGACTTGGGCGATGGTGACCGGTTCATGTTTTTCGGTGGAAGACAAGGGATCGCCGAAACCGACGTTGCCAAAAGGCACGCCGGCCGAGCAGGTCAGGGAGTTGATCACGCAGCAGGAAACGGCAGTAGCCGCGTTTCGCAAGTTGTACGAAGCTGCCAGAACGGACGAGGAGCAAGAGAAGCTTGAGGCCCTGTTTCCCGATCCACAGCCCGTGGCCGGCCTTCTCGTTCAGATTGCCGAGAATAATCCGGGCGACACAGCAGCAGTCGATGCGCTGGTTTGGGCCTATTGCAATGCCGGCTCAGCCAAAGCCAAAGCGATCCTTCTGCGCGACCACCTCTTGCATCCGAAGATCAGTCCGGCTTGCACGAAGTTTCGCCACGAAAATGACGCGGAAACGCTCAAAGCTCTCAAAAAAGTGATCGGCGAGAATCCGAACAAGGAGGCCCAGGCGTACGCGGTGGTGGCCTTGGGCATGCGATTAAGATCGCGTGCCGCCCTGGCACGAAATGTCCAAAAGGCCGATGGGAAAGCGGTAGCAAAATGGGAGGAGAACCTCGGTAGGGAAGTCGTCGCCGACCTCAAAAAAGCGGATTCGACTGATCTGGAAAAGGAGGCTGAAGATTTGTTCGAACGGGTCACGAAGGAAAATGCCTATGCCCAAATCACTATTCCCTTCGGCGGCGACCGCATTACGCTCGGAAAGCTTGCTGGGCGTGAACTTTTTGAAATGCGTGACTTGCAACCGGGCAAGGTCGCACCCGACATCGTCGGCGAGGACATCGACGGCAAGCCGATGAAGCTGAGTGATTTTCGCGGCAAGGTGATCTTACTGGATTTCTGGGCATTCTGGTGCGGGCCGTGCATGGTCATGAACGAGCACGGGCGGTCGCTCGTAAAGAAGCTCGAAGACAAACCTTTCGTCATCATCGGCGTCAACTGCGATACGGACCGCGCCAAGGCGAAGGAACTCTCGGCCAAGAAAGGCCCGCCCTGGCGTTCGTTTTGGGATGGCGGGATAAATGGCCCGATTCAGGACCAGTGGAACATCAAAGGCTTGCCGACGATTTATTTGATCGATCACAAAGGGATTATCGTCGGCCGGATCGC
>Ga0206937_10030_pt1 | contig 48217 bp, 47 predicted proteins | sample Alteio_BWOrgHeat_11_FD_152923 | JGI IMG/M metagenome (GOLD analysis project Ga0206937, IMG submission 152923) | Enriched cells from forest soil in Barre Woods Harvard Forest LTER site, Petersham, Massachusetts, United States -... | ecosystem: Environmental > Terrestrial > Soil > Temperate forest >... | reverse complement strand
AAAGACTGCAAGACGATTAAGGGCGATCTTGAAGAAAAGCAAGGGAAGGGAAATTGAAGAATTTAACAGGAGGAAACAGAGAGAACTGAGGAAGGGGAAAGTTTTAAGCTTTAAGTAGGAAGTTTTAAGAATTGGCGTGAAGCGCTGGATGAAGGAGAGGTTTAATCACTGTGGTGGGTGGAAAGGGGAAGAAGAGGGAGTGGCGCTGCGCGCGTTTGGTCGAAGGACACGACGAAGCGATGTTCCTCCAAGGTCCGGGGCGAATAGCTGGTCCTGTTGAGTGCAGGCGCGCTGGTCGTAGGTGAGATTGAAGAGAGGGCCGCAAATAATGATTGCATCGATTCGGGTGGGTGCTGTGTAGTGTTCAGCCCTTATATGAGCCAACCGAAATCGAGCAATGACCTGATGGAGAAAATCGTGAGCCTGAGCAAGCGCCGGGGCTTTATTTTTCAATCGAGCGAGATTTACGGCGGTATCAACGGTTTCTGGGATTACGGTCCGCTCGGGGCGGAGCTGAAGCGGAATGTGAAGGAGACCTGGTGGAAATCGATGACGCGCTTCCGCGAGGATATCGTCGGGCTGGATGCGACGATCATCATGCATCCCGAAATCTGGAAGGCGAGCGGGCATGTGGCCACCTTCGCAGACCCGATGGTGGATTGTCTGCTCACGAAGAAGCGTTTTCGGACGGACCAGATCGAGTCGCTGAGCGGCGTGGTTTATCGTTATTCGGGCGCAAAGGAGATGGCTTCGGACAAGGCGGTTTCCGAGCCTTATTCCGTGCTGCTGCCGACTGGAAAGCCGCCGGAAAGCGCGCGCAAGGTGGCGACGCAGTTTTATTCGCAGCGCGGGCTGACTAATCCGGAGTTGCTCGGCGAAACGACCGAGAAAATTGAGAACTCGACGAGCTTTAATCCGGAGAATGGTTCCCAGCTCACCGAGCCGAGGATGTTCAATTTGATGTTCAAGACCTATGTAGGCGCGGCGGAGAGCGAGGATAGTGTCGCGTATCTGCGACCGGAGACTGCGCAGGCGATTTTTGCGCAGTTCAAGAATGTGCTGGATACATCGCGGCAGAAAGTGCCGTTTGGCATTGCGCAGATCGGCAAGGCGTTTCGCAATGAGATCAATCCGCGCAATTTTACGTTCCGCTCGCGTGAGTTTGAGCAGATGGAACTGGAATTTTTCATCAAGCCGGACGAGGTCGTCGAAGCGATCAGCGGTCAGGTCGTCTCGGCCACCGAGGGGCATCCCGGCGAGCCGCAGGCGGCCTGGGGCTGGCAGATCTGGCACAAATACTGGGTCGAGGAACGGGTGCGTTTTTACGAGAGCATCGGCCTGGAGCGCAAGACGCTGGTGGAATACTGGCAGAAGCCGGATGAACTGGCGCACTATGCCAGGGCGTGCGTGGATATTCTTTTCAAGTTTCCTTTCAGCAAGCGGGATGAGCAGGGCGAGTTGATGGGCGAAGAGCTTGAAGGCATCGCCGCGCGTAGCGACTTCGATCTTTCGCAGCACCAGCGGTTTTCCGGCAAGTCGATGACGGTATTTGACGAAGAGTTGAAGACCGCCTGGGCGAAGCTCGATGAGGCGGCCAGGAAAACGATCCGCGACCGTTATTACGAGGCGCGTTTCAAATATCTCACCAAGACGGGCGAGGCCGAGGAGAATGCTGCGAAGATGGCGAATGAAGATGCCGATGCGCTTGCGAAAGGCAACTATGTGCCACATGTGATCGAGCCTTCGGCCGGTGGCGACCGCCTTGTGCTGGCGCTGCTCTGCAATGCGTACGCGGAAGAGGAAGTGACCGACGAAAAAGGGAACAAGGAGACGCGCGTGGTGATGCGTTTCAGCCCCCGCATCGCGCCGATCAAGGTGGGTGTGTTCCCGCTGATGAAGAACAAGCCCGAGATCGTTGCGAAGGCGCTGGAGATTCGCGATCTGCTGCGTCCGCACATGAATGTTTTCTACGATGAGGGTGGCAATATCGGGCGGCGGTACCGGCGTCAGGACGAGGCGGGGACGCCTTTTGGCGTGACGATTGATTTCGACACGATGGGCGAGAACGGGCCGGAGTTGAAGGACACCGTCACGTTGCGGCATCGGGATTCGATGAAGCAGGAGCGGGTGAAGATCGGCGATTTGCTGGGGCTGCTGCTGCCGCAAGTGCAATGACGAAGTACGAATGACGGAATGACGAATGGAAATGGCGCTGCGCGGGGTTGGGAATCGAGTTATTGATTAAGTGGATGCGCGGGGTGTATCGGACGCTGGCGAAGCTGGAGCTCCGGGGACGATTGCGTTCCCAGACTGGAGCCTTGGAACGAGGAGATAAAGGCTAAAGGATAAAACGGGGAGGGTTCACACGGAGACGCGGAGGGGGAAGAGAACTTCCAACGTCCAACATCCAACTTCCAATGTTGAATTAGGAGGCGCGGTTTTGTGCGGGGCTGTTGATTGCAGCACAGGCCGACGAAGCTCAGCTTCGAAGACAATTGCGCAACCAAGTTCAACTTGGTTACGAGGAAAGAGGAGGGGGCGGGTAAACAAATTGCGCAACTTTGTTAAAATCCCGGAGTTTATTCCTGTATCTATGAAAAAGCTAATTCCCCTCTTAGCTGTGCTGGCGGCTTTTCCCTGCTATGCGCAGACCACATCAACTCCCACACCTGCACCTCTAACTTCGGGCACGAACGGCGGCTCCTTTAGCGGTGGTGGCGGTGGCAACGGTAACGGCGCCGGGCTTGAAAAGCTCGAGCAAATGACGCCTGAGGAACGGCGGCAGTTTCTGGAAAATCACCCTGAAATCCGGGAGCGGCTTCGTCACCAGCGCGAGGAGATGCTGGATAAGCTGCAAACCATGACGCCTGCACAGAGGCAGGAGTTTTTGCAAAATCATCCACAGATCCAGAAGTTCGTGACGAATCACCCGGAATTTGCGCAAAGGGTGGCCAATGGCGACCCGAACCATCCCCGTGTGAATGAAGTGAACGACCGGGAACAGAACGAGCAAAACCGGATCAACCAAGCACTGAAGAACGGGGCAATAACTCCCGAGCAAGCTGCAAAACTGGAGAACCGCGAGAACCACATCAAGCAGCAGGAAGCGAATGACGAGTCAAAGGATAACGGGCATTTGACACCCGGAGAAGACCGGCGCCTGAACCGTGAAGAGAACAGGGAAGGCCGGCACATTGATAAAGACAAACATGATGACCAGGGAACCAATGCTGACGGTGCCGGGGATCATGACGGTGATGGACGGGGAAGAGGGCGCTAGGGCTGTAGGGCGAATTTTCCAACGTCGAATCCTGAGAGCGCGGTTTTTTTGCGTGAACGTCGGTTGCAGGGAATTGTTTTAACCACCAAGGCACAAAGGCACCAAGGGGTGGAAAAATGACGAAGCTCGAATGACTAATGACGAAGATTGAGGTTTTGTGGATCGGTTCCTATTTTCCACGCTTTGTTTTCAAGTGACCGGGGAAGGTAGCACCTTCTCCTACAGTTAAAAATCGCGGTGCGATTTTTGTCTCGGAGGGTCGCATTTCAATAAAGGCTGGAAAAGTTACGGGCGGGGAGGGAGGTTTGGGGTTGCTTCGGCGTTACCATGCAAGAAAATCCACTGACTCAACCTGGCAATGGCGATTCAGTGCTGCGGGTGACTTTTTGCGCCGGATATAAGGGACCAGTTGCCGTACCAGAAATTGCTGTCGGATGCGCTGGAGGCGGGGAATACGAAAGTGGTGCATTTGCACGGGTACCGGCGGGGGCTGCCGTTGTATCGCGTGACCAAGGGGGGGCCGATGGATGTGCTGCACATGCATTTTCCGGCGGATTACTTCCGGCGGTACCAGAAATGGAATGGGCTGCGGAAGCTGAGGTTTCCGCTCGATGTTTACCTTTCCACGCGGCGTGTACCGCTTGTTTATACGGTGCACGATCTTTATCCGCTGGATGACAAGGATTACCTGTTCAACAGGATTGCGAATGAATCGCTGGTCAAGCAGGCGGCGGCGTTGATCGTGCATTCGGCGGGGCTGCGCGATTTTATCGAATCGACATTTGGCAAATACGGGGAGAAGTGCATGGTGATCCCCCGCGGGGATTTGTCGCGGGGGGCGCCCGCAACATCGTATTGAGATTCGGTTTTCCAAGGGACGAGGAGTTGGGGCAGTGGTTCAGCGCGGCGGATTGCGTGGCGATCAACTATGACCGGATCTATACGTCCGGAGTGGCGAGTCTTGCGCGATCCTACGGGATGCCGCTGTTGCTGCCGAAGCGGCATACGACGTTTGACTTGCGGGAGCCGCATGCGTCGGTGTTCCGGTTTGAATCCGTGAAGACGGATTTTGGCGAGAAGTTGAAGGCAGTGCTGCAGTATGAGCGGTCCTATACGACGGCGGCAGAATGGCGAAAGACGATAGTGTGGGATACGATTGCGACAAAAACGAGAAAGGTGTATGAAAGCGTCCTCGGGAAATGACGAATGACGAAAAAAAACCGATTTTTTTATGACAAAAACCGGATTTTTCGTTAAAATGTCACGGCGAAGACGATATTTTGAGGCGATTTACAGAGGAAACGCAATATTGAGAAAAATTCGTTGACAAAATCATGCCAATGTATGAGAATTCTGGAAGTTTCTGCTAATTATAACATTCACTCACAAAAACGTATGAAAAATAAAATTGCACTGATCGGAATTTGCTCACTGGCACTTTTGTTCAACATGGGCTGCTCGAGCACGAAGAGCACCGCGAAAAACACATCTGCTGTGACCGGAGACGGCAAGACCACCACCAGCAACGCAATCAGCGACAATAACGCGGCTCTGCCACCCGTCGCTGAAGCTCCCCGCCGCCAGCCATGGGGAGGCAATATCGGCCTCTACGGTTACTAAGTAAGATCCGGCACCCCGGATTTTAGCAGGATCGTCGGCGATTTGATGCCGGCAACAGATTTAGATTCAGCCCCGTCCCGGATGATCCCGGAGCGGGGCTGAATCGTTTTTTTCACACTTTTTGCTGTATTTACGCTTACAGTGCCTCATGGCAGGAATATTGCTTCCCTCTTCAAATTGGGCTAATAACTATAACTACCCGCTTTACAATTTGTTGAGATTGCATGGAAAACTCTAGAGTCAGCGGCGTTGTGGCCTGTCTGCAGGAAATTCCTCGCGAGGTTTCATGGCGTCCCGAAGCGAATTCCGGTGCGCCGGAAACCGTGCGCCCGCGAATGAGCAAGGCGGAGCGGCGGCGGGTGGTGGTGGAATGGAATGATACCCGAGTGGATTATCCCGCCGGACGGCAGCATCGCTTGAAATTTGAAGACTTAGTGGGCAGTCCCGGGCCTACACTGCAAGGGCTCTGCCAGGCGCTGGATGTGGAGTTTGATCTTAGGATGCTCCAACCTTACGAGGATTCTAAGAAGAAAATGACCGATGGCGTCCACCCGCTCTCGCAACAGGTGGGTGATCACAATTTCCAGAAGCATTGGGAGATCAAGGCCGAGGTGGCGGAAAGCTGGCGCGAAAAATACACGGAGGATTTCCTTGGTGAGGAAACGTGGAGGGTTGCAAGAATATTAGGTTATCAAAATCCCTTTGAAAAACCTATGAAAAATCTACAATCAATCGCCTTGAATCCAATAGCAATGGTTTCACGCGAAGCACGCCGCGTGAAAAGAACCACAGTATGAGCCACGCAATGATACGACCGGATTTGTCAGAACCGCACCACGTGGATACACGGGGGACGGGGGCTGATGTATTTGTTTTCCCTACGTCGTTTGCGCAGCGCCGGCTGTGGTTTCTTGACCGCCTCATACCGGATAGCTACGTATATAATCTGCCCACGGCCTATCGCATCACCGGGAGGCTCAATATGTCTGTGCTCGAAGAGACTTTTTCCAAAATCGTCAGCCGCCATGAATCCTTGCGGACCACATTCGACGCGGAGAATGGCGAGCCGGTGCAGATCATCTCCAATCCGAAGCCGGTGCGTCTGCCTGTGATAGATCTTCGTTCCTTGGAAATGGGCGAACGCGAGAAACAGGTCCGGCAACTGATCAAGGAAGAACTCGAATACAAATTCGACCTGGCCCGCGGGCCGTTGTTGAGAGTGATTCTGCTGAAGACGGCGGATGAGGAGCATGTGCTTGTCAAAAACATGCATCACATCATCAGTGATTCGTGGTCCGAGGATATCCTGCTTCGCGAATGGCTGTCACTGTACGAAACCCTCTCACAAAACAAGCCGCCTGCGCTCGCCCCGCCAGCCATCCAATACGCCGACTACACCGAATGGCAGAAGCAGACACTACAGGGGGAAGAACTGGAGAGACAGATCAACTACTGGAAAAAGAAACTTGGTGGGGAGATGACAACGCTTTTGCTGCCGACCGATCGTCCACGGCCCGCAGGAATTGATTTTTCAGGAGCCTCGGCGGGCTTTACACTGAATAAGGCGACGGCGGAGGCACTGAAGCTTCTGAGCAGGGAGCAGGATGTAACGTTGTTTATCACACTGTTGACTGCTTTCAAAGTGTTGCTGCATCGTTACACCAGCCAGACCGACATTGTCGTAGGGGTGCCGATTACAAACCGCAACCGCTCAGAGCTTGAAAACTTGATCGGGTTCTTTCTTAATACGCTGGTATTGCGCACTGAGTTCCAGGGAAGCCTCGGATTCCGTGAGATCCTTTGGCGCGTGAGGGAGGTCACGCTCGGGGCGTTTGAGCACCAGGATCTGCCGTTTGAGGTGCTCGTCGAAAAACTGCAACCGGAGCGCGACTTTACACAGCACCCGCTCTGCCAGGTGATGTTCGTACTTCTGCGCGAGGAGGCCAGAGTGTGGAAGAGCGATGGCCTAACCATCGAGCCCGTCAAGATCGAGCAAACCACAGCAAAATTCGATCTTATGCTTCAGATGGTCGAGAAGGAGAATGCCATTGAGGGAACTTTCATTTACAGCACGGCGTTGTTTGACAGGGAAACCATCGACCGGATGGTGGGACATTTTCAGATCCTGCTCGAGGGAATCGTTGCGGACCCGGCACGTTCCGTCGATGAATTGCCGCTGCTGAGCGAACAGGAGCGGAAACAAATTCTCATCGAGTGGAACAAAACGCAGGCGCCTCGTTCCATGACGCCACTTCATGAACTCGTCGCGGCACAATGCGAACGGACACCGGATGCCACTGCTGTTATTTTTGAGGGTGCACAATTAAGTTACCGTGAGTTGAATAATCGCGCCAACCATCTGGCGCATGAACTCCAGCGGCGGGGTGTCGGACCGGAGACTTTGGTCGCCATTTGTGCCGAGCGTTCTCTTGAGATGGTAATCGGACTTCTTGCTGTGTTGAAAGCTGGAGGCACCTATGTGCCGCTCGATCCAAGTTATCCGCAGGAGCGCTTGGCATTTATGTTGTCCGACGCGAAGGCGCCGGTCCTTCTTACGCAGAGCCATCTGTCGTCCCGTCTCCCGCAGCATTCAGCGAACGTCATTTTTCTGGATCAATTTGAAGGAGAAACCGACAAAAATCCCGTCAGCGGCGTAAATGCGGAAAATCTCGCCTATATGATCTATACCTCGGGCTCGACCGGCAAGCCAAAGGGTGCGATGAACACGCACCGCGGCATTTGCAACCGTCTCCTATGGATGCAGGATGCCTACGGGCTCACGGGTATGGACAGCGTTTTGCAAAAGACACCATTCACGTTTGATGTCTCTGTATGGGAATTTTTCTGGCCGCTCATGTTTGGAGCGCGACTCGTCATGGCGCGTCCCGGCCTGCACGGCGATAGCGGTTATTTGATCAATACCATTTGCGAAAAGAAAATCACGACGCTTCATTTTGTGCCGCCGATGTTGAGCGCATTTTTGACCGACAAAAGTGCTGGTAAATGTGTCTCTCTAAAGCGCGTAATATGCAGTGGCGAGGCGCTCGCCGTGGAAACACAGCAGCAATTCTTTGCCGTGCTGTCCGGTACGGAACTGCACAATCTTTACGGCCCCACCGAAGCGGCCGTCGATGTGACATTCTGGAAATGCGAGCGCGACTTTTCAGGCAGCACGGTTCCCATAGGCAGGCCTGTCGCAAATACGCAGATTTACCTCCTGAACAGTGCATTGCAGCCTATGCCAGTGGGCGTTGCCGGCGAACTCCACATAGGAGGCGTGCAACTCGCACGCGGGTATCTTGCGCGCCCAGAACTTACCGTGGAGAAATTTATTCCGAATCCATTTGGTGAAGGAAGACTCTACAAGACAGGGGATCTTGCCAGATACCGGAAGGATGGCGCGATCGAATTCCTCGGCCGTATGGATCATCAGGTCAAGGTGCGCGGATTCCGCATAGAACTCGCAGAGATTGAGTCTGCACTCGACCGTCATCCTGCAGTGCAGCAATGCGTGGTAATCGCGCGTGAGGACCGGCTCGTTGCATACATTGTAAAGCGTGGCGAAACGGAGGAGGGAGACCTGCGCGTTTTTTTGAAGAGCGAATTGCCCGACTACATGATCCCTTCCGCCTTCGTATTTCTTGACGGATTGCCTTTGACTCCGAACGGTAAGGTGGACCGGAAGGCTTTGCCGTCTCTGGAACGTTCCCTTTCAAGACAGCATGAGTTTGTCGAGCCGCGTACCGATCTTGAGAAGAAATTGGCTGAAATCTGGAGCCATGTTCTCGGGGTGGAGCATATCGGTATACACGACGATTTTTTCGAATTGGGTGGGCATTCACTCATGGCAGTGAGTTTATTCACCGAGATCGAGCAAAAGCTTGGCCGGAAGCTGCCGCTTGCCACTCTTTTTCAGGCCACGACGCTTGAGCAAATTGCGGGTGTGATCCAGCGGGAAGGTTGGACCGCTCCCTGGTCGCCACTGGTTGCGATACAGCCTTTGGGAGGAAGGGAGCCCTTCTTTTGCATTCATGGTGCGGATGGGGCGGTACTATTCTACAGCAAAATGGCTTCTCTATTTGCTCCTGACCAGCCTGTGTATGGCCTGCAGGCACAAGGGTTGGATGGTGGCCATATTGTTTATTCATCCATGGAGGCGATGGCGTCGCTTTACATCAAGGAGATCCGTACAGTTCAGCAAAAAGGCCCCTATTTTCTAGGCGGTTATTCGTTTGGTGGACTGCTCGCGCTGGAAATGGCCATACAACTGCGTGCGCAAGGCGAGCTGGTTGCCATGGTCGCCCTGCTCGATGCAAACAACCCTGCCGTGCCACCACGCAGGTACACGCTGCGGGAGAGGATCGTATTGCGCACGCGCGTGATTGCCGGCCTGAGTTTGAAACAAAAGGTCGCCTTTGTGCTAGATCGAGGCTGGAGAAAGCTGAAAGTAATAATTCTGCTTAAAAAAGAAGCGCTCAAGATTCGTGTTTATAAATCCAAATCAAAACACAAGGAAATCGTTCCCGTGAACTACCGTATTGTGCATGTTCGTGAGGCAAATAATGCGGCGGCGCATAATTACCAGCCCCGCGTTTACAATGGTGCACTGACATTGATCCGCGCGGAGAATCCTAATGACGGTTTTGAATTTGATTCCAAACTTGGATGGGGAGGACTCGCCAAGGATGGAATCGAAATTCATGACGTGCCGGGGCAACATGAAACGATATTCCGCGAACCACACGTCCATGTACTCGCAGAAACCCTGAAGAAGTGCATCGAAAAAGCACGCCTTCGCTTCGGTTTGTAAATGATGCGTGGCAGGATTATTGAAACGGATGACGGATATTGGACACCCGATGAGGGCAGGCCGGGAGTCCTTCCTTTATCCAAAAATGAAATCCATCTTTGGCGTGCCTCGCTCGATATCCCGGCGGATAAACTGCGCGCGCTCGAAGCCACGCTTTCGTCGGATGAGTGCAAACGTGCAAACCGGTTCCGATTTCCCGAACATCGGACGCGTTTTGTAGCAGCGCGTGGTATTTTGAGAAACATCCTCGGCATTCATCTCGGGTGTGCTCCCGAATGTCTGGGATTTGATTACAGTCAATATGGGAAGCCGTTTCTTGCGGAGCCCGCTGACACGGGCGTGGAGTTTAATGTTTCCCATTCGTCTGACCTCGCCATCTACGCGGTTGCTGCTGGGTGCCGGGTCGGTGTGGATGTGGAGTTTATTAAGCCCGATGGTTCGTGGTTGAGGATCTCGGAGCACTATTTTACCGCGGAGGAATCGGCCAGGCTTTCACAATTACCGAAGGAAGGAATGAGGAGGGAATTCTTCGGACTTTGGGCGGAGAAAGAAGCTCGTCTGAAAGCTCTTGGAGTGGGTTTGCGGTATCCGATGGGGGACGCGGGAAATGACGCCCAATGGTCGTTGATCAAACTCAGACCGAAGGATGGCTACGCCGCCGCGCTTGCATTTGCATCCCAGGAAACTGATCCTTTGATTGTAAAACACGACTACGTGATTTAACCACGCGTACGTGGAGTTGCACACAAGGAGGTTTTTGTTTGCACCGTGAGGGCGGGTATTGTTCTATTCTCATCAATGAAAGTAGTCATCTTGTGTGGTGGACTTGGCACGCGCCTGCGCGAAGAAACGGAGTTCCGTCCAAAGCCAATGGTTCCTATCGGCGGTCGTCCCATCCTGTGGCATATCATGAAAACCTACGCAACTCATGGCCACAAGGAGTTCATCTTGTGTCTTGGTTATAAAGGCGAAGTTATTAAGGAATACTTCCGCAATTATCACTGGAATATCAGCGATGTCACTCTCACCCTGGGAGCGGTCCCGAAGATCAAATACCACGGCAATCATGATGAAGAAGACTGGACGGTGACCCTCGTGGATACCGGCCAGGAAACGCTCACTGGTGGACGCATCAAGCGTGTGTTGCCTCATGTTGGAGAGGGGGATTTTCTTTTGTCGTATGGCGATGGCCTCACCGATAGCAACATCAACGCCTCCATTGAGTTCCATAAAAAACACGGAGCTATCGCTACTGTCACAGCCGTTACTCCCGAGAGTCGTTTCGGGGAATTGAGCCTCGATGGTGATACCGTAACATCATTCCGGGAAAAACAAGCGGATGAAGTCTCGCTCATCAACGGAGGTTACTTCGTTTTGAACAGCCGGATCAGCGAGTTTATTCCGAAGGAGGAATGTTACTTTGAGCAGGAGCCCTTGCGAGGGCTTTCCAACCGTCACCAACTAAAAGCATGGGTCCACCAGGGCTTCTGGCAGTGCATGGACACATTTCGCGAGCAGCAGATACTTGAGCAAATGTGGCAGTCCGGTCGCGCGCCATGGAAAATATGGTGATGTTTTCCGGTGTTTACGAAGGCAAGGTTGTCTGGCTCTCGGGCCACACCGGTTTCAAAGGGGGATGGCTTGCTACATGGCTGATGCGATTGGGAGCAAAAGTGCATGGCTTTTCTCTCCCTCCTGTCGCCACTTCTTTTTTTAATCAAACCAATCTTGCTCCCCGGCTGGAACACGAGATTGGCGATGTGCGCGATCTCGCCGCCGTGAAGCATTCCATTGATCGCGCGCAGCCCGATTTTGTATTCCATCTTGCTGCTCAACCTCTTGTCCGCCTTTCCTATGAACAGCCGCTTGAAACGTATTCCACCAATATCATGGGTACTGCGAATGTATTGGAAGCCCTGCGTTCTTTGAAGAAGCCCTGTGCGGCTGTTTTTGTCACGACCGACAAATGCTACGAAAACCGCGAGTCCGATTCCGCTGCTTACTCGGAAGACGATCAACTGGGTGGCCACGATCCGTACAGTTCAAGTAAGGCGGCGGCGGAAATTGTTATCAGTGCATATCGCCGGTCTTTTTTTGGAACATTGCCTGTGCGCATCGCTAGCGCCCGTGCAGGAAATGTCATTGGCGGAGGCGATTGGGCATTGGATCGCATCGTTCCCGATGTGATTCGCTCTCTACAGAGGGGAGACACGATTCCCGTGAGAAATCCCGCAGCCACACGTCCATGGCAGCACGTGCTGGAGCCTTTGAGCGGGTATCTTTGGCTGGGGACAGCACTGGCGCGTCCTGAATGCGTCAACGCCGGACTCGAGAAGATTGCCACAGCATTTAATTTTGGACCCGGCAAGGAGGCCAACCGGCCGGTAGTCGATCTTGTGGAAGAAACACTGAAAAGCTGGCCAGGCCGATGGGAAGATAAGAGTGATCCTGGCGCTGTTCATGAAGCCCGGTTGCTGATGTTATCAACAGCAAAAGCGAAACGTGTTTTGCATTGGAATCCGGCGTGGTCGTTCGAAACGGCAATCGGACGAACAGTCGACTGGTATCGTGAAGTTACTAAAAATCCTGCCGCAGCTTCCGATATCACGCTGGCACAAATCGAGGAATATGAGCAAACTGCCCACGACCACGGAATAATGTGGGCAACCTAAAAACATCCCGATGACCCCCTCTGAACTCAAAGCCGAAATTCTTCGCCTTACGCGCGAGTATTCCATCATCACGCATGTTGCGAACCGCCTGGTGGATGCCGACAAGCCGGATGTCGGTAAATTCATTCCCGGTGAAACTACCGTTCCCTACGCGGGCCGCGTATTCGATGCTAATGAGGTCGAGGCCGCCGTCTCATCGACGCTTGATTTCTGGCTCACCTTGGGGAGTGAAGGCGAGGCGTTCGAACACGAGTTGGCCAAATTCATCGGTCTGAAGCGATCGATTTTGGTGAACTCAGGTTCTTCGGCCAATCTCCTGGCCGTGTCAGCTCTTACCAGTCATAAGCTGCCTGATGAACGGCGCGTAAAACCTGGTGATGAAGTCATTACCGTAGCCGCTGGATTCCCAACCACAGTGGCGCCAGTCATCCAGAACGGCGCGGTGCCTGTGTTTATCGACGCTGATCCCAGGACGCTTAATGCGCGGTCGGAAATGCTCGAGGCCGCATTTTTCCCGGGAAAAACGAAGGCGGTGATGATGGCCCACACACTCGGCAATCCCTCTGATCTCACTGCTGTCACGGAATTTTGTCACAGGCATGATCTCTGGCTTATCGAGGATAATTGCGATGCTCTTGGTTCGCTTTACTCGCGTCCCGGTGAAACTGCCAAATATACAGGCACGTTCGGCGACCTCTCAACGCAATCCTTTTATCCGCCACATCACCTCACGCTGGGCGAGGGGGGAGCTGTGAACATCGTGCGCGACATGAAGTTCAAGGTGCTTGTTGAAAGCTTCCGTGACTGGGGACGCGATTGTTGGTGTGCGAGTGGCAAAGATAATACGTGCAATAAACGCTTTGGTTGGCAGCTTGGCGATTTGCCCGAAGGCTACGACCACAAATATATTTACAGCCATCTGGGGTATAACTTGAAGCCCCTCGATATCCAGGCCGCTATAGGTCGCGCGCAGCTCAAAAAGCTGCCCGCATTTATCGAGGCTCGTCGCAAGAACTGGCAAACTCTCCGCCAGCTTTCCGCCGGGCTTGAGGAATTTTTTGATTTCCAGCTTCCTACACATGCCACGGCATGGACGTCGCAAGGCTTCGAGTGGGACAATACCGGTGCCCGCACCGATCCAAGTTGGTTCGGATTCATGCTCATGGTGAAACCTGGTGCGCCATTCACACGTACGGAACTGAGCCGTCATCTTGATGAAAAGAAAATCGGTAACCGTACCTTGTTTGGTGGAAATCTGGTGCGTCAGCCGGCGTTCACACAATTGCAGAAGGATGATCCGAAAGCTTTCCGCGTAGTCGGCGATCTCAATGGTTCGGACGCGATCATGAATCGCGCATTATTTATTGGCGTATATCCGGGGCTTTCACAATCAATGCTGGATTACATGGCCGGCACAATCCACGATTTTGCGCGCAGCAAATAACTTCATGAGCAGGAATCTTCCCCCAGAGGATTTGCAACACATTCTGGATCACACCCGTGCATTGTGGGAGGAGATACGCGGGCAAAGGATTTTTGTGACTGGTGGTACAGGCTTTTTTGGCTGCTGGTTGCTGGAGTCATTCGCATACGCAAATGATCAACTCGGTCTTGGAACCAGTCTCGTGAGCCTCACACGGGACACGGAGGCATTTGCTCGCAAGGTGCCTCATCTTGCCAGGCATCCGGCGATCATCATGCATGCGGGCGACGTCCGGGATTTCACATTTCCCTCTGGTGAATTCTCCCATGTGGTGCATGCCGCTACGACATCAGGCGCACAGGTTGAATCGGTAGAAATGCTCGATACCATTACCATCGGCACGCGCCGGGTTCTCGATTTTGCCGTTGCATGCCGCGCAAAAAAATTCCTCTTCACCAGCTCCGGGGCGGTTTATGGCAGGCAACCGCCGGAAATATCACACATTCCGGAAACTTACCCAGGCGCCCCTGACACTTCCGATCCAAATACCGCATACGGGGAAGGCAAACGCATGGCGGAACTGCTCTGTTCCATTTACCATCGCGACCATGGCCTCGAAACAAAAATAACCCGCGGTTTCGCATTCGTAGGACCTCATCTGCCGCTCGATGCGCATTTTGCCATCGGCAACTTTATCAGGAACGCGCTTGCCGGAGATCCCATCCGCGTAAACGGGGACGGCACACCAATGCGTTCTTATCTGTACGCAGCGGACCTTGCGATATGGCTTTGGACCATTTTGTTTCGGGGAGTGCCATGCCGCCCCTATAACGTGGGCTCAGATCAAGCCATGAGTATAGTCGAAGTCGCCAGAGTGGTTGGAAATGCGTGCCAGCCCAAACTTGATGTCGTTGTGAGCCAGCCGGCAATTCCGGGCGCGATTCCCTCCCGCTACGTCTGCGATTGCAATAGGGCGCGTGAGCTTTCACTGCGGGTTTCGGTTTCATTAGAGCAGCAAATTCTACGAACTATTGCTTGGCACAAAGCGCAATCTCTTGATATAGGGTGAGACGTTATTTTACAAAATATCCTCCCTATGGCGAACCTCGAAATCAAAATCGGCAGTCAACTCGTTGGCGATGGTCATCCTTGTTACATCATCGGCGAAATCGGGATTAATCACAACGGCAGCATGGACATCGCGAAGAATCTTATTTCCGTCGCGAAGAATGCCGGGTGCAACGCGATCAAGTTCCAGAAACGCACCATCGAGGTTGTCTATACGGCTGAAGAGCTTGCCAAACCCCGCGAAAATCCCTTTGGCGAGACAAATGGCGATCTTAAGCGCGGCCTTGAATTCGGGCTGGCTCAATACCGCAAAATTCACGAATTCTGCGAGGAAATGGACATCACCTGGTTTGCATCATGCTGGGATGAGCCTTCCGTGGACTTTATCAAGGAGTTCCCCGTTCCATGCTACAAGATCGCCTCGGCATCTTTGACGGACGACGCATTGCTTCGCCATACGCGGACGCAGGGCAAACCAATCCTGCTTTCCACCGGCATGAGCACGTACGAAGAGGTGGATCATGCCGTGGACATTTTGGGGAAGGAGAACTTGGTCCTCGTCCATACATGCAGCGCTTATCCGTCGCAATACGGCGAATTGAATCTCCGCGTGATTCCCGAACTGCGGAAACGATATGGTGTGCCGGTGGGATATTCCGGGCATGAAACAGGCATTGCTTCTTCAGTCGCAGCGGTCGCTCTGGGCGCTTGCGTGGTGGAACGCCATATTACACTCGACCGCGCGATGTGGGGCTCCGACCAGGCCGCATCGTTGGAACCGAGCGGTCTTACCCGTCTGGTGCGCGACATCCGGCTCGTGGAAACATCCATGGGGGATGGTGTCAAGCGGGTTGAAGAGCGCGAGATCGCCGTGATGAAAAAACTCCGGCGCGTCGGCCTTAAAGCGTGAAGCCGGACATTAAGGCAGTGGCCTTGGATGTTGACGGGGTGCTGACCGATGGATCATTCTGGTGGGGCGATGACGGTTCCGAACTGAAGCGGTTTTGCTTTCGTGATGTGATGGGCGTCTCCATTGCCGGGAAGCAGGGGATAATTTTTGCCCTCATCTCTGGGGAGAAAAGTCCCTTGATCTACCGTTACGCGGACAAAATGCGTATCACCGATATTTACCAGGGCTGCAGGGACAAGGAATCTGCGTTGCGAGCTTTTGCTGAAGCGAGAAAGCTCGACCTCGCAAACATCTGCTTCATTGGCGACGATGTGAACGACCTTGGTGCAATGAAGATAGCCGGTCTCTCCGCGGCGCCTGCGAATGCGCATGAATCCGTGCTGGCGATTGCCGGCTTTGTGGCGAAGCGGGACGGCGGGCAGGGTGCGGTGCGCGAGTTGCTCGATTTTATCATAAAATGAATGACGTACTCAAAGGAAAGTACGCGCTTGTTACCGGTGCAAATGGCGGTTTGGGTCACGCGATTGCGGCCGAGCTGGCTTTACAGGGATGTAACTTGTTTCTCACCAGCCGGAAATCTTCTCAACTTGCCGGTGTGGTTGAGGAATTTAAAAAACGGAACATCGCGGCGGAGGCTTTTCCTGCCGATCTGGCCGATGCCGGCGATGTCGAAAAATTGATCGGGCAGGTTCGCCTGAAATTTTCCTGCCTGGATATTCTCGTCAACTGCGCCGGCCTGTTTCCCGTGGGGCCCGTTGCCGCGACAACTGTTGGGGAATTCGATCAATGTTTCGCTGTGAATGTTCGGGCTCCTTTTTTGTTGTGCCGGGCATTTTTGCCGGATATGGCGAAACAGCGGTGGGGCAGGGTGGTGAATATAGGATCATCGTCGGCTTTCGCCGGTGTTAAAAACACGGCGATTTATTGCTCCTCCAAGCATGCCCTGCTGGGATTGACCCGGTCGCTTTACGAGGAAATGCGCGGTGAAAATGTGAGGGTTATGTCGCTGAATCCCGGATCAATTCGTACGGAGATGGGGAAGAGCGTGCCCAACCAGGACTTCAATACGTTCCTTGATCCGGTGGACATCGCCAGGTACCTCGCGTTTGTAATCTCTTTCGACAAGGAACTGGTTGCGGAGGAGGTCCGGCTGAACCGGCTGATCATCCGATGAGCTACTTGGAGGATTTGTTTTCCCTCTCCGGCCAGGTAGCCCTCGTGACCGGCGCGGCGAGGGGAAATGGCCGGGCCATGGCGGAAGCGCTCTGCCGGGCCGGCGCAAGCGTTGTTGTCTCGGATATTCTGGAAGCGGAACTCATAAAGACGGTCGCCGATTTCAAATCGGAGGGATTTCAAGCGGTTTCGTTTCATGGCGACCTTGCCGATGTCGCTTGCAGGGAGAGGCTGGTTGCTTTCGTGACCGGCGAATTTGGACGGATGGATGTGCTGGTGAACAACGCCGGTGTTTCCCTTCCGCACGAGCTTTTTGACTATCCCGAGGCAAATTGGGAAAGAACGTACCGTGTGAATTTGTACGTGCCGTTTGAGCTGTCCCGGCTTTTTGGAAAAATGATGATGGAATCGGGAAGCGGGTCCATCATCAACATCACCAGCTTGAACGCGGAACTGGCATTCCCGGACAATCCCGCGTACGTGGCATTCAAGGGCGCCCTCCGCCAGCTTACGAAATCCATCGCGCTCGATCTGGGCAAGTACGGAATCCGGGCAAATAACATCGGTCCCGGCTATTTTCACACAGACATGACAAAGGGGAGCTATGCGGATCCTGTTAAAAACAGGCAGCGCAGCGACCGCACGGTATTGGGCCGCTGGGGCGAACCGCGTGATCTTGCCGGCATCGTTGTGTTCCTTGCTTCCGGTGCATCCTCCTATATTACCGGGCAGGATATTTATGTGGACGGCGGCTGGATGATCAAGGGACTATGAACGCAGTCTGACAATCTAAGCTTTAATGAAAATGAAACTATCGGATTATGTGTTGAAGCGCGTTGCGGAGGAAGGGGTTCGCCACGTGTTCATGGTGCCCGGCGGAGGCGCGATGCATCTCAATGACGCGCTAGCAGGCCGTGCCGACATTGGATTTGTCGCTAACTATCACGAGCATGCCAGCGCGGTCGGGGCGGAAGCCTATGCCAAGCTGACCGGCAATCTCGGCGTGGCCATGATCACGGCGGGACCCGGCTCCACGAATTGCATTACCGGTGTGACCAGCGCCTGGGTCAATTCAGCGCCCGTGCTTTTTCTTTCCGGACAGGTCAAACGTAGCGATCTCAAGGGGGACCGCCATTTGCGCCAGCTGGGGTTGCAGGAGGTGGACATCATTTCCAGTGTCCAGTCGATTACAAAGTATGCCGTTACGGTGATTGATCCGGCCACCATCCGGCAGCATTTGGATATGGCTTTTCATCACATCCGGAGTGGCCGCCCAGGGCCGGCGTGGCTGGACATCCCGCTGGACGTCCAGGCCAGTCAGATAGACCCGGAGACACTGGCCCCCGGCATTGTTCCCGAAACTCCTGCAGCGACGGGTTCGGATCTGGCCGGTCATGTCAAAAAAGTGCTGGAGGATTTGCGCAAGGCTGAACGTCCCCTGCTCCTGCTGGGAGGGGGCATTCGTATCGCGGGCGCCGCTGGTCTGGCCGCTGAAGTGGTTGACCGGCTCAATATTCCATACGCCACCACATGGGTGGGCGCGGACTTGGTGGATGACAAACATCCCTGCTTCGTCGGCCGCCCGGGGGCATTTGCCCCGCGCGGGGCAAACTTTGCCGTGCAGAATTCCGACTTGCTGCTTTCCATCGGCGCGCGCTGGGATTTTGCCACGACGGGTTTTTCACACGCCGGCTTCGCCCGTGCCGCACGCCGGGTGGTTGTGGATGTGGATCCAGCGGAACTCGAAAAGCTTCGCCCTGTAACGGAGGCGCTCATCCTTGCGGATGCAAAGGACTTCCTGTCTGAAATGGCGCGCCAGTTGGCGGCGGAAGCTGCCTGCGGCAATCACGCCGCATGGCTCGCGCGGACGCAGGATTGGCGGCGGCGCTATCCGGTGGTAACAGGCGAGTTACACAATCTGCCGGACGGGGTTTCCACGTATGTATTTGTGGAGGCTTTGGCGGAACGCCTCGGGCCGCGCGACATCCTGGTGCAAGGTTCCGCCGGCATTCACAGCGAGATTTTTTTCATGACCTACGCAGCCAGGGCGGGCCAGCGCATCATTGCGGATGGCAGCCTGGGCGCGATGGGATACGGCGTTCCTGCGGCCATCGGCGCCTGTCTCGCCGGCCAGTCAGGCCGCACGGTGTTGATGGATGGCGACGGCAGTCTGATGCCCAACGTGCAGGAACTCGAGACCATCCGCCGACTGGGCCTGCCGATCAAGATCATGGTAATCAACAACAACGGTTTCGCTTCCATCCGCGTCTCGCAAATGCGCTGGTTCAATCGCACCATCGCGGCGGATTCCTCCAGCGGCCTGACATTGCCCGGGGTCGAACCGCTTGCCACCGCTTTCCGGCTGCCTTTTTATTGCATCACGAACGAAACCGAAATGGCGTCGGTGCTGGATCGTGTCCTTTCCGAGGATGGCCCGGCGCTGGTGGATGTCCGGGTCCCCGCCGAGGAAGACCGCAGACCCCGGCTTTCGAATTATCAGAAACCGGATGGCACGATGGCTTCAAAACCGCTGGAAGACCTTTTCCCGTTTCTGGACCGCGGGGAATTCCTGGCAAACATGATTGTCCCTCCGATTGAGGAATAACTTCGTTTTCATGAGAAAAGCAGGTATCGTTGCAGGCTGGGCACTCAGCGTTGACGGAGGCAGGACGATAATCTAAATCCTTAAAAAATCTTATGGTTCATCCCACCCCCCGCTCGCGACTCGATGAGCTGTTAAGTGCCAATCCCGATCAACTTGCCACGGCGGTTCAGGAGCGGACGCGTCGAACGCTTGATAAGCACCAGCACTCGCTGGTGCTGTTTGGCAGCGGACATCTCGGTGGGATCGCTCTCAAGAATCTTCAGGCAATTGGCAGGCCGCCCGTCGCATTCGCCGATAACAATCCCGCATTGGCAGGCAAGGAATTGGGTGGCGTTCCAATCATGTCGCCCAAGGATGCGTTTGCGAAATTCCCGACAAGCCTTTTTGTCATCACCGTTTACACAAATGTCCCGGTGGCGGAACAGTTGCGCGCCATGGGCGTCGCGGCCATCACCTTTGCGGAGCTGGCATGGTGTTACCCCGGGGCATTCCTTCCGTACCTTGGTCTTGAATTGCCGCACAAAATTTTCAACGACTCTGCTGCGGTTCGCGCTACATTTGACCTGTGGGCGGATGATTTTTCACGCGAGGAATTCCTTGGACAGCTCGCGTGGCGCTCCACGCTTGATCCAGCCGCGCTTCCGCCGCATTCAGCGGTGGAGGAAACATACTTTCCATCCGATTTATTCTGCTTTCAGGAGAACGAAGTGTTTGTGGACTGCGGTGCGTTTGACGGCGATAGCATCCGTGCTTTCCTGCAACGGCGCGGGGATTCCTTTCAAAGGGCAACCGGCCTTGAGCCCGATCCCATGAATCGCGCGCGTTTCGAAAAATGGCATGCTTCGCTACCGGCTGTGGAGGCAAAAAAAATCGACCTGCTGCCATACGCGGTGGGCGAGCGCCATGAGACTTTGCTTTTCGATATCACCGGTACGGTTGCCTCATCAGTGGGTGCCGGGAAATATGAGGTGGAGTGTGTTCCGCTCGATGAAGTGGCGGTAAACCTGCATCCGACATTCATCAAAATGGATATCGAGGGGGCTGAGCCTGCCGCCTTGCGTGGCGCAGCGCGCACGATGAAGGAAGATCAGCCGATCCTTGCCATCTGCCTTTACCACGAGCAGGAACATCTTTGGCGGATTCCGCAACTCATTCATTCTCTCAATGGGGGCTACAAACTCTACCTCCGCCGGTATTCCGATGAATGCTGGGAAATCGTCTGTTACGCCGTGCCTGGGAATCGATGCAAAATATGAACCGCCTGCTAATAAATGAAATAATCAGCATTTACAAACTTCCGTGGTAACACCGGCTCAAAATTCATGAAGACGATCACAATTGTAAGTGGAACCTATAATGAGGTGGACAACGTGGAGGATTTGCTTGCCCGGGTATGGGCTGCCGTGGAACCGTACAAGGAAAAGTACAACTTCGAATTCATCATGATCGACAACGATTCGAAGGATGGCACCCGGGATTTGCTTCGGAAACTGGCTGCCAGTGACAAGCGGTTCAAAGTAATCCTCAACATGCGGAATTTCGGCTTTGTACGTTCGGGGTTTCACGTGTTGCTCCAGGCTTCCGGCGATGCCGTCATCGCCATGGCTTCCGACCTTCAGGATCCGCCGGAACTCATCCCGCAGTTTATCGCGAAGTGGGAGGAGGGGTATAAAATCGCCTTGGCCGTGAAGAATGAGAGCGAGGAATCGGCGCTCTTTTTTTTCGTCAGGAAAATGTATTATTCGCTGGTGTCGAGATTGAGCGACGTAAAGCTGCTGAAAAATGCGACCGGATTCGGGATATACGATCAGCAGGTCGTCCAATTGCTTCGGAAATTGGACGATCCTTATCCTTATGTGCGCGGCATCATTTGCGATTTCGGGTTTCCCATTGCGGAAATTTCATTCGTACAGCCGCTCCGGAAACGCGGCTTCACCAAGAACAACCTGTACATCCTTTACGATTTCGCGATGCTGGGTTTTACAAGCCATTCGAAAGTTCCGTTGCGGATTGCGACGATGTTGGGCTTTGCAATGTCGTTCATGAGCCTGCTCGTGGCGCTGGGGTATTTTATATATAAATTGCTCTTCTGGTACAGCCTCACCGTCGGGATTGCACCCATTGTGATTGGGTTGTTTTTATTCTCCTCCGTTCAGCTTTTCTTCATAGGCATACTCGGCGAGTATATCGGGGCGATTCACACGCAGGTCCTTCATCGCCCGCTGGTGGTTGAGAAGGAGCGGATCAACTTCTGAAACGGATATTGGAAATCTGAAACCCGATTGCGAAAGTTTGGATGCCGGCCCGGAGATGCAGGGTTCCTGTCTTCGCAAGCTGGCGATGTTGCGTGCGGATATCATCTGCGCGCTGGTGCTGGCAGTTATTGCGATATTGACATGGTGCTCGGTCTATAATCGCTGGTCCAGGGAGACTTGGCGCATCCCTTTAAGTTATACGGAAAGCAGGGAAAAGGCTGATGCCATATGGGCTTTGGCGGGAATAAAGGCCGCCCGGGATGGGCATGTCTGGCCGTTTCAATTTACGGACATTCCGGAATTGGGGACTCCCTACGTTGCAAATTGGGACGATTTTCCTTCGGCGGAAAAGCTCCTCACAACGTTTCCGGGGGTGCTTGCAAGGTTCATTGGTATTTTCGCCGCCGCAAACATGGCTGTGATGGTGGGGTGCATTCTGGCGACCGTTTCATTTTTTGCGGCGTGCCGGTTGCTGGGTTACTCGCGGATATGGTCCTTTGCCGGCGCGCTGGTCTTCGGCTTTGCCCGGTACGGGTTTGCTCACGAGCTTCATCATTACACCCTCGGCTATTTCTGGCATGTGCCGCTTGGCTTGGTGGTGTGCCGGTGGGTTGCGACGGGCGAGGGGATCGATTTTCGCGAACGGCGTTTTATTTTTGCCGTGGTCATTGCTTTCCTCACGGGAATTCAAAACGTCTATTACACGAATATGTTTGCGCAGTTTGTGTTGTTTGGCGGCTTGGTTCAGTGGAGGCGTCGCGGGTGGCGCGCGTCATTGCCTGCGGCGATCATCATCGGGGTTGCCGCTTCAGGGTTCTTCCTGATGAATCTTTCCACGTTTCTCTACCATCATTATCACGGGCCAAATACGGGTGCTGTCATCAGGGCCTACAAATGGCTGGAAATTTTTTCCCTGAAAATGGTGGATCTTGTGGTTCCTCCGCCGGATCATCATCTGCCGCTCTTTGCCCGGTTTGGCGCCTGGCACGCGCTCGGCGCTGTGTTGCCACTGGGGGAATTGCCGCCTGCCGGTTATATCGGACTGGTTGGGATTGCTGCCCTGCTATGGCTGGCAGCCCATTCGGTGCGGCGCGTGGTCGATCATTCGAAAATGCCATTCGAGGCGTGGCTGGTTCTCTGGATTATTCTCTACTCTACGGTTGGCGGACTCAATGGCGTGATCGGCTCTTTTGGATTCGTGTTATTTCGCGCAACCTGCCGTTACGTAATTTTTATTCTTTGCATAGTGTTGATGTTTGCGGTGAAACGCTTGTCCAGTGTGAAATTTAAAGGCGCGCTTACTCCGTATCTGGCAGCCCTTTTTATTGTATCGCTCGCAATCTGGGATCAGACGCCGCCCACGGTTACCTTCGAGGACTTGGAGACAACGGCCCGGGCAATGGCGTCGGATCGCAGGTTCACCATGAAAATGGAAAAAATGCTTCCCGCCAACGCGATGGTCTTTCAATTTCCGGTCATGAATTTTCCGGAAAGCTCCGTCCCGGGCGTCAACCCTTACGATCACTTCCGTCCTTACCTTTATTCGACCCACTTGAGGTTTTCTTTCGGGTCGGAGAAAGGCCGTCCTCGTGAACTGTGGCAATCGGAAATCGAGCGGATGAATCCTGCTCAGATGGTTGAACAGCTCGAAAAATACGGCTTCTCTGCGATTTATGTGAACCGGGGGGGCTTGAACGAAAACGGGGATCGCTTCTTGCAGGCGCTTAATGAAGCAGCGGGAGGCGGGGGGATGATCGAAAGCGACGCTCACGACATGGTTTGTGTGATCTTGAAACCTTCTCCAAATCCGGTCCTCCCATGAACACCCGGATGTCTGGCGCGGATTTCCTGGTCATTGGAGGCGGGGTCATCGGCATCTCCATCGCTCGTGAGCTCAAGAGACGCCATTCCGATCAAAGTGTTTGTCTTCTCGAGAAGGAAGCCACCTGCGGATTGCATGCCAGCGGGCGTAATAGCGGGGTGATCCACGCCGGTTTCTATTATACCGCCGATTCTCTCAAGGCGAAATTCACGCGTGATGGCAACCGCCGGCTCGTGGAATATTGCGAGAGCAAAAAGATTCCCGTTAATAAGTGCGGCAAACTTGTCGTGACCAAGGATGCTTCCGAATTGCCGCAGCTCGACGAGTTGGCCCGGCGGGGAGCTGCCAACGGCGTGACGCTTCAGACAATCACGCCGTATGAGATGCGTGAGATCGAGCCGCGCGCGAAGACGTACGAAAGAGCCATTTTTTCTCCCACGACATCAACCGCTGATCCGATCCTGGTGATCGAAAGCATGCGTGCCGACGCGATCGCGGAAGGTGTCCGCATCGAGCAAAACTCCGGTTACATGCGGAGGAAAGACAGCACCATTTTCACGAAGTCGGGAGAAATCGAGGCTGGATACGTGGTGAACGCCGCCGGTCTCTATGCGGACAAAGTCGCGCGTGATTTCGGGTTCTCTGAACATTATCGGATTGTCCCGTTCAAAGGCATTTATCTTTATTCGGAGGAGCCCGCCGGGGCTTTCCGGACGAATATTTACCCCGTGCCGGACCTGAGAAATCCCTTCCTTGGCGTCCACTTTACCGTCACCGTCGATGGTCATGCGAAGATCGGCCCCACGGCCATCCCGGCGTTCTGGCGGGAGCAATATGGAGCGTTCGAGGGATTCGAACCCGTCGAATTTCTGGAAATCGTCTCCCGCGAACTCGGCCTGCTCATGTTTTCCGGTTTTGATTTCAAGCGTCTCGCGGTCGAGGAACTGTTGAAATACTCGAAGCCGCATTTGGTTTCGCTGGCTGCGCAACTTGCGAAGGATGTGCGGGTGGGAGATTACAAGCACTGGGGGCGGCCGGGAATACGCGCGCAATTAATGGACACCCGCACCCGCAAACTCGAGATGGATTTTGTCCTCGAATCCAACGAAAAATCCATGCATGTCCTCAACGCTGTCTCCCCCGGCTGGACCTGTGCGCTCCCGTTTGCGGAATACGTCGTGGATCAGATTAAAAAGGTCATGCACTAAAGTTTGTAACCTGCCGCATCGGCATCACGTTGGAACATTTTCACGGTGTCCAAGGACAACCCGGTGAGGTCCATTCCCCACATCGTCATCGCCTTCTTTAGCACATCGTGCGTCACTGTGACGATGTGAGCGCCGCTCGCGTCGGCATGTAGAATGTTAAGCACTTCGCGGCAGCTTGCCCAAAGGAGTTCTGCCTTCGGCAACGCTCTGAGGATATCCCGGCTTTCCACCATCATCGGAACCGGGTCGACACCAGTATCGGCAACCCGGCCGGCGAAGACGGAAACCACAGAAGGAACTGCTGAATTCAAGGCGGATGCAACCTCTTTTACCTGATTAAGCGTGAGCAGGGCGGTCACATTTAGTTTTACGCCTTGTTGCGCAAGGCTGTGCACGAGAGGAACAGAGGATTCTCCACGTGTGTTTGTGATCGGAATCTTGACGTAAACATTTTCCTGCCACGAACTGATTTTCAGCGCCTGACGTTGCATTTCTGCGAAGTCATCGGAAAATACCTCCAAAGAAATCGGTTTTTCCCGAACCGTTTCTAGTATGTCGCGCGCGAAGGCTTCGTAGTCGCTGATACCGGCTTTCCGCATCAGCGTCGGATTTGTGGTCAGACCTTTGATAAGCGGATCTTTGTAGAGATCGAGAATGCCGGTTTTGTCGGCGCCATCAGCGAAGATTTTAACGTGAAGATCGGCAAGCGTGCTCATGAGGAATGGGGTGTTAGGATGGTTAAATTGCGTAGGATGATTTGCGTGGCTTCCAGCAAATTGGAAACCCGAAAGTCAGGGGGTTGGCGAAGATTTTCATCGTAACCGCATTCGATAAAGATGGTTCTGCAACCGGCGGCAGCCCCGCAGTCAATGTCCTGCCAGCGGTCGCCGATCATGTAGCTTTGCGCGAGATCAATTCCCAGTTGGCTGGCCGCCCGCAGCAGCATTCCCGGCGCGGGTTTTCTGAATTCGGAGGGGTGTCCCTGCCCCGGGTCATAGCAAACTTCCACGTGGTCAAGAGGAAGAGCCATGCACATAATGCGGTGCATCTCCTCGACGACAGCCTGCTTTTGCACGCCACGGCCGACATCTGGCTGGTTGGTTGCCACCACAAGCAGAAAGCCTTGTGCTTTCAGCAGTTGGCAGGCTTCCAGAACACCCGGCAGCAGCTCAAAGTCATCCGGGCTCTCCGGTGGAAACGGCTTCCCATTGCGAACCACGGATCGGTTGATTACGCCATCGCGATCCAGGAATACAGCCCGTCTTGTTTTCATCTGGCTTGGCGCCGCGAGAGTGCTTATTTTGTGCTCTCCCATTTTGTCTGTTGCATCTTGAGGGCCGGGTGTGAAACAAGGAGATGCCAGACCACGGCTTGGAAGGCCTCGGAGTGGGGCGTCACGTTCGCCGGATTCACGGTAGGAATGATTGCGCATACATCGGCTACCTGCGCTGTATATCCGCCATCCCGTCCAACGATTCCCAATATTGCTGCCCCGGTTTCTCTTGCGAATTGCAGTGCGGAAACAAGGTTCGGACTGACATTTTTTTCCAGGTTTCCGCCGCCGACTGAAAGGATCAACAGGGCATCCATGTCATTCAAACGGCTGATCCGGAGCCATTCGACGAAAACCGAGGGCCAGCCTTCGTCGTTAGTGCGCGCCGTCAACTCGGACACGTTATCAGTCGGCGCGTAGCACTCCAGACAGGCAATCTTTCGAAAATCATTCACCGCATGCGATGCATTTGCGGCGCTGCCTCCGACTCCGAGGATAAACAAGCGACCCTTGCGCCGTCTCACCTCTACAAGGGTTGAAACCATTTTTTCGAGGACTTCGGGATCAAGTTTTTCCACGATTTCCCTTGTTTCCAGAAGGTGCTGCTTGACGTAATTCATGTAATATTTCCGGCCGCTGGGGTAATGAGAGACTTCTCTATTTTCCGGGAATGTGCAATTCCATATTATTCCGATATTTCGCCGAAAATCTTGTTGCTATTTTCTGGCAATTCCGTTGTTTTGTTTTTCCCTCTGTGAAAGCCCCGGCCAGCACGCTGTTCAGGGAAACTGACCTCAGGAGTTAAAGATAAAAATATCCCCCTATGAAAACTGTTCTCGTTACCGGCGGAGCCGGATATAAAGGTTGCATCCTGATTCCAAAGCTTCTGCAGGCAGGGTACGCCGTCATTGTCTATGATTTGATGTTGTTTGGTTCCTCCGGTCTGCCATCGCATCCGAACCTGAAAGTAATCAAAGGCGACATCCGCGATATCGAGGCGTATTCCAGCGCGGTTGCGGGGGCCGGTTTTGTGATCCACATGGCCTGCATTTCCAATGATCCGAGCTTCGATCTTGATCCTTCGCTGAGCAGAACCATCAACTACGAATGTTTTGAGCCGCTTGTCGTGGCAAGCAAGTCGGCCGGGGTTGAGCGTTTTGTTTATGTCTCCAGCAGTTCGGTTTATGGTGTAAGCGATGCTCCGGAAGTAACCGAGGAGCATCCGCTTGTTCCGCTCACTGACTACAACAAGTACAAGGGACTTTGTGAACCCATCCTCTTCAGCCATCAGTCATCCGGGTTCACTTGTGTTACAATCCGGCCTGCGACCGTATGTGGTTACTCCCCACGCATGCGCTTCGATCTCACCGTAAACATCCTCACTAATCATGCCTATCACCGGGGCATCATCACCGTGTTTGGTGGTGACCAGCAGCGGCCAAATATACATATCGACGATATTTGCGAACTCTATGTGGAGTTGCTCTCAATGCCGAAGGAGAAAATCGCGGGCGAAATTTTCAACGCCGGATATCAAAACCAGACCGTGGATGAGCTGGCTGAAATCACGAAACAGGTCGTCGAGGAGGAATTTCCGGAGAAAACCCCGGTTCGGATTGAACACACTACCACAAATGATCCCCGATCCTACCGCATAACGTCGCGAAAAATTGCCGGGAAACTAGGTTGGAAACCGAAGCGCAACATCCAGGATGCGGTGCGTGACCTCTGCAATGCCTTCAAAGCCGGTAAATTTGTGAGTGATACGCTTACGGACGAATCATTCGTTAATGTCAAAACTGTCAAGGCGCTTGCACTGAAGTGACTGCTGATTCCAGGCCGGCATGAACAAGCCCAAAATAGCAGTTGTGACCGGAGGAGCTGGCTTCATAGGAAGCCACATGGTGGATTTGCTTCTCGGTGAGGGATTCCGGGTCCATGTGGTTGACAGTCTCATCGGGGGGCGGCTTGAAAACCTCGCCCACCATGAGGGAAGTGAAAATCTCGTGGTCGAAGTGCGCGACATTCGCGATCTCTCCGCGGGCGACAAGCTTTTTGCGGATGCGGATTACGTTTTCCATTTCGCCGGCATTGGGGACATCGTGCCCTCGATCGACCGGCCGGTGGACTATATGTCCACCAATGTCATGGGGACCGTGAAGGTTCTCGAATGCGCACGCCACGCCAAAGTCCGCAAGCTCGTATATGCGGCATCCTCTTCCTGCTATGGCCTTGCCGGAGTCCCCACGCGGGAGGATGCGCCGATTTCTCCGGAGTATCCCTACGCGCTCAGCAAATACATGGGCGAGGAAGCGGTCCTGCATTGGGGCCGGGTTTACAGGCTGCCTGTGAATTCGATCCGCATATTCAATGCCTATGGCACGCGGTCAAAAACATCCGGCGCTTACGGGGCGGTTTTCGGAGTCTTCCTGGCACAAAAGCTTGCTGGCAAACCTTTCACCGTCGTGGGCGATGGCACGCAGCGGCGCGACTTTCTCTTTGCCAGTGACGTTGCGCGGGCGTTTTATCTCGCTGCAAAAACAGAGCTGGTGAATGAAATATTCAATCTAGGCGCGGGTGACCCGCAACCGGTCAACCGTATTGTCGAGTTGCTCGGCGGGGATGTGATCCATCTTCCCAAGCGACCCGGTGAACCTGACTGCACTTGGGCTGACATTTCCAAGATTCAGCGGGATCTCGGATGGAAGCAGCTTGTCTCTTTCGAGGAAGGAATAGGCAGAATGGTTAAGAATATTGACTACTGGCGCCATGCTCCGGTCTGGGAGCCTGCTTCGATCGCTGAGGCGACTAGGAACTGGTTTGCATTTCTGGAAGGCAAAAACGCATGAGTACCGAAGGCCAACATCTCGATTTCCGCCGCAAGATCAAAACAAGGGAGCAACTGCGCGAAGCGATTGGCGCAAGACCCCGCCAGAAGATGGTAATCATGTGCCACGGGACCTTCGATCTGGTGCATCCTGGCCACATACGCCATCTGATATACGCCAAGAGCCATGCAGACGTGCTGGTCGCGAGTCTGACTTCCGATGCTCACATCAACAAGGCAAACTTTCGGCCATTCGTACCGCAGGATTTGCGGGCTATGAATCTCGCGGCGCTGGAGTGTGTCGATTACGTGATCATCGACGAAAATCCCACGCCGATAGAAAATCTGAAATACATCCAGCCTGATTTTTTTGCAAAAGGTTACGAATATTCAGCCGAGGGCATTCACCCGAAGACGCGCGAAGAAATGGAGGCTCTTGAAACATTCGGGGGGCAGATTCTTTTCACCCCGGGTGATCTCGTCCAATCCTCTTCGGCAATCATAGAAAATACCCCACCCAACCTGGCGATGGAAAAGTTACTCGCTTTGCTCCAATCCGAGGGGTTGGAGTTTGGCGATCTGCGTGTCGCTCTCGACAAAATGCGAGGGGTGAAAGTGCATGTTATCGGTGATACCATAGTCGATTCCTACACCTACTGCTCACTCATTGGCGGAACTGCGAAAACACCTACATTCAGTGTGAAGTTCGAGCGGCAGGTCGATTTTTCAGGCGGAGCAGCTGTCGTGGCGAAACATCTGCGGAAAGCTGGTGCCGATGTGGTCTTCTCAACGGTCCTTGGAGACGATGCACTCAAGGATTTTGTGCTGGGCGATCTCCAAAGCGCCGGCATCGAATGTCGGGCCATCATCGATTCCACCCGCCCTACCACGCAGAAAAATGCCTTCATCACCAACGGCTACCGGATGCTCAAGGTGGACAAGCTGGATAACAGACCAATCTCCGAGAAGTCTGTGAAGACATTAAAATCCCAGCTTTCCGGTCAAAAAATGGATGCGGTGGTATTCAGCGATTTTCGTCATGGTATTTTTAACAAATTCACCATTCCTCAGTTGGCTGCCGCAGTGCCGGCTGGAACGATGCGCGTAGCGGACAGTCAGGTTTCCAATCGCTGGGGAAACATTCTCGAGTTTCAGGATTTCGATCTCATTACCCCCAATGAGCGTGAAGCCCGGTTTGCTCTTGGAGACCAGGATTCAACCATTCGCCCGCTTGCACTCGACCTTTACAAAAAGGCTGGCTGCAAACTGTTGATTCTCAAACTCGGCGAACGCGGCATGATCACCTATCGGGCCCCCGACCCGAACGTGCGCTCGTTTTTTACGGTGGATGCCCTTGCCGACAGGGTCGTTGATCCAGTAGGCGCAGGTGATGCATTGCTCTCCTATGCGACTCTTTCGCTTGCCTCGACGAAGTCAAATGTCATTGCCTCGATTCTTGGCGCCCTCGCAGCCGCTGTGGCATGTGAACATGACGGCAATAATCCGGTCGATCCCGGAAATGTTTTGAAGAAGATCAACGCTCTGGAGAAGCGTTCCCGTTACGAATGAGAATTGCGATCGTCGGCTTGGGAGTGCAGGGCCGCAAGCGCCGTGTCATTGCCGGGAATACGGTAACCGCCGTTGTCGATCTTGTGGCAGACGGCGCAGACTTCAAGGTCATTGAGGACGTGCCACTCTCTGCCTACGATGCGGCCTGCGTTTGCGTCCCGGACGATGCGAAGCTCCCAATTCTCCGTCACCTGCTGTCGCACGGAAAACATGTACTCGTGGAGAAACCGCTGCTCGGCGCTCCCGCTGGGATTCGTGAGCTTCTCCATCTTTCCCGCACTCATAAGGCGGCATGCTACACTGCGTACAATCATCGCTTTGAACCGCACATTGCAAAGCTTAAGCAGATCGTTGATTCCGGAGCCCTTGGCCGGGTTTACATGGCCAGGTTTTTCTATGGCAACGGCACCGCGCGCGATGTCCGCAACTCACCTTGGCGGGACAAAGGGGAGGGGGTGTTCCCCGATCTCGGTTCCCACATGTTGGATATGTCCCGTTTCCTCTTTGGACCGTACGATACTGCGGGCGAGATGTGGAGTGCAGACCGGTTTGAGAACAAGGCGCCCGATCACGTGCTTTTCGGTTTTCGCGGGCGCATCCTCCTCGAGATGGAAGCGACCCTGCTCTCCTGGCGAAACACGTTTGCCCTCGACGTTTATGGCGAGCTCGGCAGCGCGCACATCGACTCTCTTTGCAAATGGGGGCCGAGCACGCTGACCGTGCGCAGGCGCGTTCTGCCAAGCGGCAGACCGGAGGAGACAGTGGAGACGCTCGAACAGCCCGACCCGACATGGCAACTCGAATACAACCACTTTCTGGAACTATGCCGGACCGGCGGGACAAACCTCGAAAACGACCTCTGGATCGGGGAGACCCTGCGCAATGTGGGCAAGGACATCACGGATACGGCTATCTAAAGACGCATGCTCGCAAACTTTCATCCGGTTCAGTGCAAACCCTCCCGTGCGGTGGTGCTCGGGGCGGGTGGTTTTATCGGCGGAACGCTGGCGGGTCATCTTTGCATGTTGGGACTGGATGTTGTGAAACTGGGACGTCGTGATCTTGACCTCCTTGCTGTCGACGCATCCAGCCGCCTCGCGGAGATGCTGCGAGCCGGCGACGCGCTGGTTTTTGTGTCCGCGCAAGCCCCGTGTAAAAACACGGCGATGTTTCTGGACAATATTCGCATGGCTGAAACCGTTTGCGGCGCACTGAAGCTCAAGCCGGTTGCCCATGTTGTTTACGTGAGTTCAGATGCCGTTTACAAGGATTCGGACACGCTCATATCGGAGGCATCCTGCGCCGAGGCCGGAAGTCTCCATGGCATCATGCATCTTGCGCGGGAAGTGATGCTGCGCACCGAATACTCCGGGCCGCTTGCTCTGGTGCGTCCCACACTGGTTTATGGAATCGACGATCCTCATAACGGTTATGGTCCGAATCGGTTCGTCAGGCTCGCCGCGGCCGGAAAGGCCATCACGCTTTTTGGAAAGGGAGAAGAACGGCGTGACCATGTTGCCGTCGGGGACATCGCTCTGCTGATCGGGCAGATTTTACTCCATCGCAGCACCGGCATCGTGAATGCTGTATCTGGAGAAACCGCATCATTTCGGGAACTGGCGGAATTTGCAGCCGGGCAGTTTAACCCGCGTGTTGAAATCCTCGAAATTCCACGGAGCGGTCCAATGCCGCATAACGGCTACCGTCCGTTTGCGCTGAGTGCGGCGCTGCAATTATTCCCGGAATTTGCATTCACTCCGTGGCGCAAGGGGCTTGCAAATGTTTGCGTGCAAATCCAAAACACAAAGGAACAATGATAGGATTCGTCGGACTCTCCCATCTTGGCCTGAATTACAGCCTTGCCACCGCGGCAAAGGGTTTCGACGTAGTGGCCTTTGATCCTGATCCCGGACTTGTCTCACGATGCGCAGCCGGCAATTTTCCGATTGAGGAGCCGGGGTTTTCGGATTTGTTTCTCAAGCATGGCGGACGGCTTCGCTATACCGCTGATGCAGGAGAATTAAGTGGCTGCGACCTTGTTTTTATTTCCCTCGATGTCGCGACCGATGATCGCAACGAAAGCGACCTCGACCCCCTTCGTGATCTGATCCACCGTACGATTCCCCATCTTTCTCCGGAAACGACTTTAGTTGTGCTCAGCCAGGTCACGCCCGGTTTCACCCGCCAGTTGGCTGCCGGGCTTGTAGGGCAGTCGAAATTCGGGATTTACTATCAGGTTGAAACATTGATCTTTGGTCGTGCTGTCGAGCGGGCGATGAACCCGGAGCGCTATATAGTCGGAGCGGCTGACCCCGCGAAACCCCTCCCAATGGCATTTCAGGCATGGCATGCGGTATTCGGCTGCCCGGTGCTGACCATGCGATACGAAAGCGCGGAACTCGCGAAGATTGCCATCAACTTTTTTCTGGTTTCCACCGTTGCTACTACCAATACGCTTGCGGAAGTTTGTGAAGCGATTGGCGCGGACTGGGATGAAATCGCACCGGCGCTTCGACTGGACAGGCGGATCGGGCCGCATGCCTATCTCAAACCCGGGTTGGGAATCGCGGGAGGCAATCTGGAACGGGATCTCGTGACTGTGCAGGCACTTGCCTCCCGGTATGGCACTGATGCGGGAATTGTGAGTGCATGGCAGCGGAATAGCGTCTATCGCAGGGACTGGGCATTGCGCATCCTTCATCGCGAGGTACTGTCTCGTTTACCCCACCCGCCCCGGATTGCCGTCTGGGGCCTTGCCTATAAGGAAAACACACATTCGATCAAAAATTCCCCGTCGGTCGAAATGCTCCACGCGCTGCGGGGTTTCGATATTCACGCCTATGACCCTGCGGCTAGGATTGATCCCGGCGCAATTCCGACTTTCATCCGTGATGTCAACGCACTTGAATCGCTGGAGGATGTGGACGTACTGCTTGTGATGACGCCATGGAAGGAATTCTCATCCATATCCTGCGAAGAAATCAGCAAACGCATGAGAGGCCGCATAGTGATTGACCCGTATGGACTGCTTGATGAGCAAGCATGCGTGGCAGCCGGACTGCAATGTTTTCGACTTGGCAAAAGTGCCGGATCGGGGAGGGGCGCATGCTAGTCCATCAAAACGCGCATCCAGTTCCTCCTTCCCGCGTTTTTGTGTTGGGTTCGCGCGGGTTTCTGGCGGGTAATCTCAAACATCACTTCAAGGCCGTCGGGATCGAAGTTCATGCCGCTGGCAGCGAAACCCTTGATTTGCTGGATGATTCCGCCGGCGAAAAACTTGCCGGGCAACTGCGTCCGGATGATGCGCTTATTGTTACCTCGGGACTTACTCCCGAAAAAGGTCGCGACCTTGCAACGTTCGCAAGAAATCTTCGCATGGTTGATCATGTTGCAGCGGCTCTTGCGATCAAGCCATGCGCCCATCTGGGCTATTTCAGTTCGGATGCCGTCTACGATTGGCGGCAATCTCTGGTTTCGGAATCCATTGCGCCATCTCCCACCGATCTTTATTCGCTCATGCACATCGCAAGGGAAAAAATGCTTTCCCATATTTGCGAGGCTGGGCGGATTCCCTTTTGCGTCATACGCCCCAGCGCCATCTACGGAGCGGGAGACACGCACAATGGCTACGGTCCGAATCGTTTTATCCGGACTGCAATTACAGAGAGGAAAATCAGGTTGTTTGGCGGAGGTGAGGAGACACGGGATCACATTTACATCGACGATGTTGTCAACCTCACAGACTTGATTATCCGGCACCGCAGCACCGGCGTTATTAATGCTGTGAGCGGACGCTCGGTACCCTTTGGAATTCTCGCAGATATGGTAGCGGCTCTTTCCAGGGAACCGGTGGAAATTGAGTCTCTTCCGCGCTCCGGGGCAATCACGCATCGGACTTTTGATTCCACAGGCATGTATCGTTCATTCCCGAAACATCGTCCGACCCGTCTTGAGGAAGGACTCATTGCGACATTCCAACAGATGACCGCAAATTCATGAGTGCTTCGATAATAGACCCTGAGCACATTGTATGCGGAGTGGTTTTGCTTCGGGATGATGGCGCTGCTTTGCTCCAGTTGCGTGACAACAAGCCGGACATTAGCGACCCAGGGCTCTGGGTTTTTCCAGGCGGTCATTGCAACGAGGGGGAATCCTTGGAGGAATGTGCATGGCGTGAGTTTCATGAAGAAACAAACTATCGCTGTGAGCGCTTGCGTTATCTGGTGGATTTCCTGTTGGGCTCCGATTCCGGACAAGCCCCGCGACGCCTGACATTCTTTTGGGAACGGTTCGACGGAAAGCAGAGCGTGAATTGCATGGAAGGTCAGGCCATCGAATTTTGTTCGCGAGAGAAGCTTCCTATTGCCCAGGCGCCTGACTATCTTCTGCAGGTATGGGGCATGGCGCTGGTAGCGGCGGCAGAAGAACTATCAAAATAGAGACATGAGTAAATTCACGATTCCATATACTTCGTTTCATCAAAAGAACTCTGAAGTAAGACAACAATTGATTGATGCATTCGCAACAGTGCTCGACAGCGGTCGTTATATCATGGGCCCGGAAATGGCTGCGTTCGAGAAGGAGTTCGCACACTACTGCGAATCGCCATTCGCGGTCGGCATGTCCAATGGCACCAGTGCATTGCACATCGTTTTGCGTGCCCTGGGAATCGGCGCTGGAGATGAGGTCATTACCGCGCCAAATTCATTCATTGCAAGCGCTGCCGCAATTGCCATTGTGGGCGCACGACCTGTCTTCGCCGATATTGGGTACGATCTTAATATCGATCCGGAAAAAATCGAAGCGGCAATTACTCCAAGAACGCGCGCCATCATTCCCGTGCATTTGACCGGGCGGCCCGCCCGAATGAAGGAAATTCTGGCAATCGCCAAAAATCATGGCCTTTTTGTTGTGGAAGATGCGGCGCAAGCCGTTGGGGCGAAACTGGACGGCCGGCGTGTGGGCAGTTGGGGAACTGCCGCGTGTTTCAGTCTTCATCCGCTGAAAAACCTGCACGCATTCGGGGATGGCGGGATGATTTCTACGGGCGACAGCCAGCTCGTCGGGCGTATCGCCAAGCTCCGCAACCATGGGCTGCTGAACCGGGAATTGTGCGAACATTGGGGATTTAATAGCCGGCTTGACGAATTGCAGGCCGCATTATTGCGTGTGCAACTTCCACAACTGGACCGCTGGACCGATGAGCGTCGCCGTCTGGCTTTCCGATACAATGAATTGCTCAAGCCCTTTGTGGAAGTCCCTTGGGAAAATCCAGGGGAATACTGCGTTTATCAGACATATGTCGTTCAAGCTGACCGGCGCGATGAATTGAAACAATTTCTGAACGAAAATGGCGTGGAGGTGCTCGTTCATTACCCTGTGCCGATTCATCTACAACCGGCGGCGAGTGATTTGGGGTATTCCGCCAGCGACTTCCCCGTTACCGTTCAGGCTTGCGGTCGTATCCTAAGCCTGCCCTTGTATCCAGGGCTTGCTGACGACCAGCAAAACCAGATTGCAAAACTGTTCTCCTGGTTTTACAAGAAATCCTGATATTGAATGAAAGTTCCTTATAACTATCTCTTCGATCAATTTTCCGACCCTGAGCCGTTTATTGCAGATTGGCTCAAGCTGATTGCTTCGGCGGAATTTACTTTGGGGCCATTTGTTGAAGCATTTGAGCGTAAGTTTGCAGAGTATATTGGTGTCAGGCATTGCATAGGTGTCAACAATGGAACCGACGCATTGATCCTCGCACTCAGATCTCTCGGCATAACAGCTGGCGACGAGGTCGTCACCGTCGCCAATACATTTTATGCGACAGCAGGTGCCATTGTTGCGGTTGGGGCCAGACCTGTGTTCGTTGATTGTGATGAACGTTTTCAGATTGATGTCCGGAAGATCGAGGCTGCAATCACACCAAAAACCCGTGCCATTCTTCCCGTTCATTGGGCGGGATGTTCTCCCGACATGCATGGTATTTTGAAACTGGCGGAAGATCATGGCCTGCCAGTGGTCGAGGACGCATGCCCTGCGGTTGGAGCGCGGATCGACGGCAAACATGCGGGCACGTTCGGGAAAGTGAATGCATTTTCCATGCACCCGTTAAAGCCATTGAACGTCATGGGCGACGGTGGAATGACGGTCACAGACGATGACGATCTGGCGCATTGGATGCGGCTGTATCGCAACCATGGTATGACTGGACGCGATCATATTGCTTTCTGGGGAGTGAACATGAGATTGCAGCCGTTCCAGGCCATAGTGGCAAGCCGGGTGCTCGATACGGTGAACGAGCTTGTAATCGAGCGTTCCCGGAATGCCCATCGGCTGGATGCCGGGCTGAGGGAACTTGGGAAATATGTTAAAATACCGTTCAGACCTCCCGGAAATGTCGAGGCGTTTCAGCTTTATCTCGCATGTTTTCAAAGGCGCGATGAGTTGCTGGCCCATCTTGTTTCGAACGAAATAGAAGCGAAGGTTCATTACCCTGTGCCATTGCACCTCCAGCCTGCCGCTGCCACTCTTGGTTATAAGAGGGGCGATTTTCCTTTGGCGGAACAGCAGGCGGACAGCATTATTACTTTGCCGGCGCACCAGTTCATTACTTCCACGCAAATCGATTACATGATTGATGTGATAAGAAACTTCTATTTATCTTGACCATGAAAAAGTATGTTATTATCGGCGGTGACGGTGTTTTTGGCGTTCATAATGCCATCTATTTGCTGAAAAACACCGATGCCTCAAAAGTTATTTGTGTAGGACGGAACCCAAGGAAGCACGCTGCTTACAACCTTGATGCCGGCAAAGACGATCCGCGTTTTTCTTACCATCAGATACACATGGTGTTTGAGCAGGACCGCCTGTTTGAATTGTTCGACAGGGAAAAGCCGGAGATCGTCATTAATTACGCCGCGTTGGCGCATGCGACCTCTTGGAGCAAGTCATGGCGCTATTATGACACCAATGTCACCGCCCTGGCGAAGATGGCGGAAGAACTGGCAAAACGTGATTATCTGGAACGATTTATTCAGATAGGTACCTCCGAACTCTATGGCTCGTGTGATTTTCCAGCGAAGGAAGACACGGTTCTGCAACCAACAAGTCCTTACGCTGTTTCAAAAATGGCTGGTGACCTCCACTTGCTTACGTTTGTCAAGGTAGTGAAGTTCCCAATGAATATCATTCGTCCCTCGAACTGCTATGGGCCAGGCCAGCAACTGCATCGCATTCTGCCACGTGCCGTCCTGTGCGGTTTGACCGGACAGAAGCTGCCTTTGCATGGGGGGGGGACCGCTCGCAAATCATTCATGCATGCGCAGGATCTCGCAAAAGCTGTCCATCTGATTGCGGAGAAGGCTCCGCTGGGAAAAGTTTACAATGCCGGACCGGAGAACAGCATATCGATGCGTGGATTGGTGGAAAAAGTTGCATTGGTCATGGGAATTCCGTTTGAAGATATTTGTGAGATGGCCCCTGCTCGCGCGGGTGAGGACGCGAATTACTGGCTGGACAGCTCGGCGATCATAAATGATTTGGGTTGGAAACCTGAGATATCGCTCGAAGAAGGACTTGAGGATATGGTCGCCTGGGGGCGGCAGTACCTCGAGTTTCTCAAGAAAGAATCCGCCGAGTTTGTTCTGCATGCCTGATCTAGCTTATACGGATATGACTACAGATGAATTGAAATTTGCCAAGGCCAGATGCCGTGGGCTGCGGAGAAGAATTCTTGCCGTTTCTCAGAAACTTCCGGCGTTGCATGTTGGGCCGGCTTTTTCCTGTTTGGAATTGGTGGATGCAATTTACCGACATCTAATGCGCTTGGACACGGATTATCCCGATACATTCATCCTTTCCAAAGGACACGGCGGAATGGCCCAGTTTGCTGTGCTAGAAGAGTTGGGTGTTCTTTCAAAGGAAGACCTTGATTTTACTTGCCAATCCGGTGGACGTTTGGGTGGGCACCCGGATTACGGACTGCCTGGCGTGGAAGCGTCGACGGGGTCGCTGGGACATGGCCTTCCGATTGCCTTGGGAATGGCTCTGGCCGATCGTGAGCGAAAACAGGATCGCATAATCTATGTGGTGATGAGCGACGGCGAACTTCAAGAAGGGTCGAATTGGGAAGCTTTTCTTCTGGCACCGAGCTTGGGAATTACAAGCGTCATTGCTTTCATCGATTCAAACGGATTTAATGCCAGAGCGCCTTTGAAAGAAAACCATCCCAATATTTATCCTTTATCCGACAAGTTTCGCGCTTTTGGATGGGAGGCCACCGAGATTGACGGTCACAACCACACCGAGATCATTAATGCGGTTCATGGCCGTCAAAGGGATCGTCCACTGGTTGTAATCGCAAATACGATCAAAGGGAAGGGAGTGAGTTTCATGGAAAACAAAGCGATTTGGGCTTATCGGTCCCCCAATCTTGAGGAATACGAACTTGCTCTCACGGAGCTCATGGAGGAAGGTGCATGAGAGACGCCTTTGCCCGTTCACTCTATGGGATCGCTAAAAAGCACGAGAATATCTACCTTCTTGTCGCTGATATTTCCCCTGCGTCCAGCCTCGATGCTTTTCGCCATGAGTTTCCGACCCGATTAATAGATACCGGCGTAGCCGAGCAGGCGTTGATTGGTTTGTCTGCCGGCTTGGCTTTACGAGGTTTCCGGCCTTTTGCTTATACGATTGCTACATTCGCGCTTTACAGGCCTTTCGAGCAAATTCGAGACGATCTCTGTTATCAGAACCTGCCGGTTACCGTTGTGGGAGTTGGTGCAGGTCTATCCTATCCTGCGCTGGGTGGAACGCACTGGTCGCAAGAGGACGTAGCCGTGATGTGCGCTCTTCCAAACATGTCTGTCCTCTGTCCGTGCGATCCGGCAGAGCTTGAGTTGGCGATGTTTTCGTGTGCAGAAAAACAAGGACCAACCTACCTGCGCCTTGGTAAAGCGGGTGAACCCGATCTTACGTCCAAGGCACCGGAGCCTTTCGTTTTCGGCAAACTGCGCAAGATAAAAGAAGGCACGGGTATATGCATCCTATCGTATGGACCAATTGTAAAGATGGCTTTTGATTTGGCTTCCCAACTTGAGGCAAGGGATGGAGGCAAAGTGGCGGTCTTTTCTGTGCATACAGTCAAACCTTTGGATCGCGAACGTCTCTCATCTATTTTTACTGAGTTCGACAAAGTGATTGTCCTAGAGGAACATTCGCCTTTCGGCGGATTGTGCGCACAAGTAAAGCAGCTCGCAGGGGAAGTGCTTGCACGGTGTGCGGTCCATGCCTTCTCTTTGAAGGACGAGTTTATACATTTGTACGGATCGCAGGATGAACTCCGCCGTGCCCATGGATTGGCTCCCGACTTGATGCTGAAACAAATCAACTGACTTGTATCCTATGAAACAGAACATCGATTTTATCGAACAGGTTCACTCTTCGACGAAGCGCAATTATCTATCGCGGGTTACAGAGGCGGACAAAGCGGAATGCGCCGAAATATCCAAGCGTTTTGGTCAGGAGTATTTTGATGGAGACCGTAAATATGGCTACGGAGGTTATCGCTATGATGGCCGCTGGCGTCCGTTTGCCGAAAAAGTGATCCAGCACTATAGCCTCAAGCCGGGAGACAAGGTTTTGGATATCGGTTGTGGCAAAGGCTTTCTGGTTTATGATCTCATGCAGGCGCTGCCGGGGCTGGAAATCGCCGGACTCGAAATTTCCAGCTACGCAATTGAAAACGGCATCCAGGAGGTGAAACCGTTCCTGACTCAAGGCAGCGCTGTTGCGCTTCCCTACGCCGACAAGCGGTTTGATCTGGTACTTTCAATCAACACGCTGCACAATCTGCGCATTTATGATCTGGATAAAGCCCTGCGCGAGATTGAGCGCGTTGGCAGGGGAGACAAATATATCGTCAACGACTCCTACAGGACTGAGCGTGAGAAGGTGAACTTGCTCTATTGGCAATTGACGTGCGAATGCTTTTATACACCGGAAGAATGGCAATGGATTTTCGACAAATGCGGATACACCGGCGACTACGGATTCATTTATTTTGAATGAATAACCCAATTCCATCTGTTGAAGCCACAAGTCTGGACCTTACAATCCTCATTCCCTGTAAGAATGAGGAGGCGAATGTCGTTGGGGCGATTAACACAGTGGTCTCTGCCTTGAATGAACTGGGTTGTTCATACGAGATTATCGTTGTGGACGATGGATCGACAGATCGTACAAGCGGACTTGTTGCGGAGTTTCAATCCAAGCGACCTGATTTGCCAGTCAGACTCCGTAGAAATCCGCTCAATCTCGGGTTGTCCCGTACGTTTGTGGACACTGCGTTTGCGGCAAAAGGCAGATACTATAGGCTGGTGTGCGGAGATGATGTGGAGCCCAGGGAAACCGTAATCGAAATTCTCAAACACATGGGAAAAGCCGAGCTGGTTATTCCATACCATCAGGACGCTCCGGGTAGTCTGCTGCGCATTTTCATTTCCAGGACATATACTCATCTTGTGAATCTGTTTAGCGGATATTCGCTGCATTACTATAACGGCGGTCCGCTCTTTTTGCGTGATCATGTCCTGAGATGGCATTCATACGCCTTTGGATTTGGATTTCAGGCCGACTTGCTCACACGACTTCTTGATGAAGGCGCAACTTTTGTGGAGGTTCCGATCAGCGCTTCCCGTCGGGAAAAAGGAGGGCCTGCTTCCTATATGAATCCCCGCAATTTTGTTTCCACGTCTCATACGCTCTACGAAATTTTGCGTCGTCGCCTCAATCGTATGGTGTTCAAGGATAAGCAATAGAAAAGTGATATGTCATGGCTGTTTCTTACAATTGTTTACCTTGCATTGCATTTTATTCTATACGTTTTGTTGCTGCGACAAATGCGTTTATTTGCTAAGGAGATCGCTGTTTTTCTGTACCAATTCGGATCGTTTCTTGCCTTGCCGGTTACTCTCTTTGTTTTTACCTCCAGGCCAGTGGGAGTGCTTCCCTCGCTTCTTGCTGCAATGAGCATACATGGCATCTATAGCCTGTCATTCCTTGAGCTATGGTCGTTGTCCGAAGGGAGTTATTCGCTCCGCATTCTTGAGCGGATTGAACGCCTCGGCACTTTGCCGGTAGATGCTGACGTAAGCGATCTGCAACGGATCGGTACGTCAAAGAAATCGTCGCGGCTCGATAGTCTTCAAAAGTTAGGGCTTGTTGGCAACGTCGAGGGTCGCTACGCGCTTACGTGCCTCGGAAGATTTTCGGTTGCATTGTTGCGCTTTCAAGTCTGGATGGTAAACATCAAATCAAGGATAGGTTGAATGTGGTTGATGCTTACATTGAGTTGCTTCGTGATCGCGCTGTTCGCCCACGCGGTGTTGTGTCGTATGTCTCTCAGGATCGACTTTGTAGCCAAGTCACTTTTGGTCGGTGTGCCCGCCGGAATGGCGCTTGGCATAGCTCTGGTGGCAGATTGTGGAATTGATATCAGGACTGTCAGTGGGCTGGTGTTGTACGCTTTCCTTTTTGAGCTTTATATTTTTTTCTTTACGTTGGTGAGTACCAGCGTATCGGTTTCGTTGTTGATAAAGCTCCATGACGGAAGTTTGGATGCCGGTGAGATTGCGAGTTTGTACAGCAGTAATACCATGGTGGAGGGGCGCTTTGAAAAGATGCTTGGCGTCAAGCTCATTACTTGTAGCGAAGGGGGATACTCCGTTACGCGGAAGGCGAGATGCTTGCTCACCGTTTACCGCACTATCCGGTACTTCTTTCGTCATCCGGTGGCGGCCGACGCGCTGTAGTCTTTGGTTGTCTGGATTCCAAAATAATGCATTTTTTCGTTCCATGACCAGGAGACAGACAGCTTTCATTCTTGCTAAAATCACATTTGCATGTTGCGTGCTTGCGTGTCTTTTCCATAAGACAAATCTTTCTTACGTATGGAGCTCTGTGCATGACGCACATCGAATACCAATTGTCATAGGAATTATTCTTTGTCTGATTACCGTAGTGATCGCCGGTTGGCGATGGAAGCGTCTGCTGGCGATGATCGGAATCAACGCCCCGGTTGGACAACTCATCTGTATCGCGCAGATCGGTCAGTTTTTTACGTTGTTTCTTCCCGGGCCTGCCGGGGATGATCTCACGCGTATGCTCTATATTTCACGTATCGCAAAAGGCCGCATCGCCGAGGCATGTGCGACCGTGGTGATAGATCGTCTTATCGGACTTGCATGTACATTTGTCATGGCGTTCCTCTGTATTCCTTGGCAATGGCGCGTGCTTGCCTTGTCGCATCAAACTTACTGGATGGCGCTCGCCATGCTCGGCGCAGGCAGTTTGGTTAGTATTTTTGGCACAATTTTTTTCATGGCTGGCCATCCGACGCATTTGTGGTTCGAGCACCGTCTGCGTGCCCTGCCTGCAACTAGCTTTCGTGATGAACTGGCAAGAATCTGGGGGCTGCTGTGTATTAACAAAAGCATTGTTGCACAGGTGATTTGCGCGGCATTTGTCACCCAGTTGCTGGTCTGCATGATTTTTTATCTCGCAGGTCTGGCGGTCGGGATTGATGTGCCATTATTCGTGTGGATGGGATTTGTTCCCATCGTTCTGGCGGCGAGCGCGATGCCGGTCACTTTGGCCGGTCTTGGCGTCCGGGAGTACCTGTTTGTATTGTTTCTTGGGATCATCGCTCATGTGCAAAGGGAACAAGCGCTTGCAGCTTCGTTTGTGGTACTCACGATAATACTCACCGTTGCATCGGTTGGTGGAATTCTCTATATTTTCTATCGACCTACAGCTCAAACGAAATAGTCGCCAAGTTAGAAAAACAGAAGTTCACCGGCGGTGGACAAGTACTTGTGATGCGTTTTTCAGAGTTCAAAAACGTGCCTCAAATAGACGAAGAAAAATGCGGATACAATATTATGAGCCTCTATCGCTTTGGTTGCCAGCGCTTTCGGTTTGGCCTATCGATGACAAAATAGACAGCCACGGAAAGCAGAAACACCGACGTGATATAGGTCCAATGATCACGGCATTTAGTGAGGCGAAATATCAAGAAGAAGAGTGGATAATGGATAATATAAAGGGGAAAGCTGACATTCCCAAGAAAAACCAGCAGATTACGAATGTGAATCCATTTGATCGAAACAACTTTACCCGACGCCCATTCCATTTCCACTAAAGATTCTGGAAGCCTTTCCGTCAGGGACATTATGGTTCCACCATAGGCGATAACCAGCGTCGTAGCAAGCAGTGTGAAGACCGAATACTTTCCAGCGGTTTCGTTAGCAATGCAAAAAAGCCAGACTGGAAGGAGAAACAAGGTCAACTGCGCCAGAATTGACGTCCGATACCGGAAGAAATAAAAACCCAGTAACCAAGCCCATGCAAAGGCAAGTGCTGATTTTGCGCCTGTCTGACTGGCAAGTCTGAGCCAGCTAAAATCCTCGGAGTGGGAATAGCAATACGCCGATATGGCGATGAAAGCCGCGATTACCAAACCCGAACAGCGTCGGAATATTGGAGCTGAAAGATAACACCATTCTTCTATAGCGAGCGTCCACGTTACTACATTAGCTTCCAAAGCTGGTAAGAAAAGCCCCTGGAGCATGAACAGATTGTTAACAATCAACCATCCTGTGATATGCTGGCCATTGATTTGAGGGCTTGACGGGTATAAGGATTCGTAGCGGGGCAGGATAAAGACTGCCGGAAGAGTACAGAAGAAGAAGGAAAAGAGATAGGTTGGCCAGATTCTCCAGAATCGTCGTAAAATGTAGCGCTTGGGGCGCTGCTCTATTGAATTTGCGATGGAAAAACCGCTGATGATAAAAAAACCGGCTACCGCTGCGAATTCTCCATATTCTCTCCACGCGTAAGTTAACTCATTATATCCAATAGTCGTTCCAAGATGGCCTAGATAGACGATCATTGAGAGCAGGAAACGAGTCAGTGCGAGTAACGCCCAATGATCCTGTGTTGGGCTTTTGGACAGGTCTGTCATTCCAGAGTTATTGTCGTGGACTTGAAGTCTGGAGCCTCAATGTTAATCAATTCACCAGTCGCCAGATGCCAGCTATCGTCTTCGGCTATTGAAATGATCTGGCCGGATATCCACTCGTCCAAGCCAAAACTTTTGGAGGTTTTAGTGGAAGGATCTTCACATACGATGATGGCTCCAATGATCGTCCTTTTCATGGAGTTCTGAAGCTGCAGCACATTTCTGTCACCTATTTTTTGAGTTGAAATTCCGGCTCTGATAATAAGGGGTTCCAACTGACGCCCGTTTATCAGCCGTGACACACAAAAAACGAAAAAAACTGCGCAGATAATCGATCCCGAGTACCACGTTTGATTCACCCCCAATCTTAACAGCGGGCCTGACGATCGACCGGCGATGAATCGGTCTGTCTGTTCCCGCTTCTGTTTGTCGATATTCATGTTTTACTCTGATTGGATATTTCGTTTTGGAATTCAATGTTGTTCATTCTTTTAGGCCTCTAAAGATTACAACAAATCGATATAACCAGCCAAACCAACTGAGGTACGAAACCGCTCGACGCATTCCCTATCAATCACGCTTGCGACGCCAGACTTCCCAGCCAGCATCGGTATGATCATAAGTATAGTTGTTACCAATCTCCTGTCGAAAATACCGATAAAAGTCAGAGTACCACACAACGCCGGGCTTAAGTTCGGAATCAATGTAGATAAAGTCATGGTTCAATGCGAGGGTTTGCTTCATCAGTTGATCAAAGGCGTTTTTTGTGAGAGACAGACCAGGATCCGAGAGAAACTGAGCTGGAAGAACCCCGCTTGTTCGTGCAATCATGTAACCAACGGGGGAAAAGTAAACAGGGCGGCGCCCCTCGGCAACCGTTACCCCTTGGATCAGTTTTGATCGCTCGTCAAGAAATTCAGCAAATCCTGCAGGAATCTCCACGCCACTACGAAAGTAAAGACCATCGATTCGATCCATGAAGAGAACTTGCCATCGCGGAACATAAAAAACCCCCGTGAGTAATCCTTGCCCGGGAACCCACTTGGAGGAAAAGTAAAGTACCCATACGGCAAACACCATCATCAGTGCGGTGGTTTGAAGTGCGGAGCGCGTTCGGCCGGCCAGCATCGCCCGCAACTCGCCAGCCAGCAAAAGCACGTACAGTGAGATGGGGCTGGCGAAATACATCAAATCCGCTCTGCTCATCGAATAATAAACCCAGGCAAGCAACATGGTGGCGATAGCAACCTGGACTGCGGATCGGTGACTCTCCCTGCGACAAAAGGCGAGACGAACAATGGTTGCCGTGGCCTGCCCCATTAACGTCGCAGCCAGAAGACAAATATTCACCGGGGGAGTTGGCATGGCTGCGCCTGACCCGCTCAATACGAAGCGCAGATGTTCGGTAGGGAGAAATATAACGGACGGAGAGATCCACATCCCAGCCAATAAAGATGCCATGAGAGTGGCGAGCAAGACGCCACCAATTGCTCCAGCGATGTAACGGCCAACGGCCACACAGCTCTCTCTAAAGTTGACTTGTCGTCCGAAGGATACAAATGCCAGGTAAGCACATGCCCCCCCCATCGCGGCAATCCCGGACTCAATATTCCACGCAATTCCGATCATGGATACAACCCCCAGTGGCAGCGCCCGCCAGGGCCGGGCCACGCGCTCCAGGGCAAAGAGTGTCAAGAGCATAACAGCAAGGGGTACAATCCGGAACCCGGAATGGTTCGGCGGTATCAGGAGCCCAAAAATCGGAGCATACCAGGGAGCGAATAGCAAAATGCCAACGATGAATGGGAACCATCTGCCTCGGGAAAATTTCCAAAGCAAAAAGGCGATCGTCAATAACCAAACCAAATCCATTGCTTGAAGGAAATGCAATACGCCACCGACACTGAGCAGACCAAGCATCCGTTCAATCCCACATAAAAAAGTGCATGAAAGCACACCGTAGTCTGGAGTGGAAATATCAAGAACCTTATCCCCCAAACTCATTTTATCAGCCAGGCCCAATATTCCTTCCAGGTGAGCACATATAGCCACCGGATTTGTATTGATTTCAGGGAGGAGCGTGAAGCCGCGAACCGTAATCGCAAATATCGAAAGAACGCTGAACCATAAGAACATTTGATTCCCACGCTTTGTAAGCAACCCCTTTATTTTCCATAACAGAACCGTCAATAAACGACCCGGGGATGTGATCCAATCCGGGTTGGCGAATCGTACCGCGCCCGCAACGCACCCCGTAAAAAGGATCCATGCAATCAACGCTAAGTTGCGTCCTGACGCATCATTACCCAGACGTGGTACTTCGTTAAACATTGCGACGTTTACTTTGGCCGGGCCAAAGAAAGTTCCAAGTTCGCCAAGGTCACGCGTCTTGAACGGAACCAGCGTCATAATTACCCAGACGAGCACAAGGCACACGAGAATGGAAAAAATGGCGACCTGCGAAGGGAACCGGGCAGATCCGCTTTTTTTCGCGATCGCAGGTTCCGTTTCTGGGTCGGGATGGCGCGGGGAGGGTGCTCTCTTTTGGTTCATGGTGTATTGGCGCGTGTTGGCGGGTCCTAATCCACGGAATTGTCATCCGGCCCCGGGCCTACGGTTGGGAGCAATCGAAGCCAATGCTTTGGAATTGGCACGAATAAGGAGGTGTTCCTGATTCAATTACGCGAAGATATTCGGGCGCTCTGCGTGCCAGGTAAGCCATCATTCGTGCTATATAACGATTGAAAGGCGCCGAGCTCAAGTAAAATCCCTGCCAGCCTGGTGTTGCAAGTTTTTGCCATTAGACCAAATCAAATAAAGACGTAGCCACGGAATGGTGGATCGTGACCTCCTGGAGCGTGTCATGAACTTTGTGGCAGAAAAAGCTGTACTATGTAAATACACTCAGGCATCAAGCTTGAGATGGGCGAAAAGAAATTCAAGACAAGAGGCACAAGAACGAGCAATCCAAATCCGATACAAAAAAGGAATTTTCCGGTGAGAAAACTGATATCCCATGCCGATGCTGATCCGCGCCCTGGCAGAACGATGAAATGCAACGGATCGCCGAACATGGTAATGGCTTGTCCCAAGAGCGGAGTTCCCGCGTGGCTGTACCGGTTCCATAAAGGAAGCTCGTGACGGTCCAGCAGGCTCCGGGATTCCAAAAATGCCCAAGGCGCCTCGCCCCACATGATCGTCCCAGTATCGCCCCCATGCTGGTTCCAGCGGGCCACCGTGGATTGCATTCCAGGCATTGGTGGCCACCAGCTATAAACGCAGGCCCATACCGAGGTTGGAGAGACGAAGCTCTTGCCGCAAAAGATGATCGGATAGCAATTGATGATGACAGCCGGAAGGGAAACCAGAATGATTGACAAAACAGGGCGTACGGAACCCAGCGCGACAATTCGTGCGATGGCTCCCGTTTGTCGAAGCGCGGTTTGTGGCTCTTGCTTCGTGATGGCTGGTTTTTTAGTCCAAAAGGAAACCCTCCGGCTCTGCCGGAGGACTCCCAAAGTTTGACAATTCCGGGAATGAAGGGTTGAAGGGGAGTGATGGTAATGGGAAAGGGAGAGAGTTGTTGACAAAGGTGTCTAGGCGGGAAACGGAGGGACAATCGAAGCGCCGATTGCAGCGTTGAACTCAGGACACGATGGAATTATGGCGATCTGCATGATGAAGC
>Ga0206937_10031_pt1 | contig 48601 bp, 50 predicted proteins | sample Alteio_BWOrgHeat_11_FD_152923 | JGI IMG/M metagenome (GOLD analysis project Ga0206937, IMG submission 152923) | Enriched cells from forest soil in Barre Woods Harvard Forest LTER site, Petersham, Massachusetts, United States -... | ecosystem: Environmental > Terrestrial > Soil > Temperate forest >... | reverse complement strand
GCCTAAACCTACTTCTATAATGGCGATATCGACCTGCTCTTTTGCAAAGATGTCAAATGCCAATCCGACGGTCATTTCAAAGAATGAAGGCTGGATCCTTTCAAAGTCCTGCTGATGCGCTGCAACGAAATCAACAACCGCCTGTTCAGATATCATTTCGCCGTTAATACGGATGCGTTCGCGGAAATCTTTTAGATGAGGTGAAGTATACAATCCTGTTTTATAGCCTGCGGTTTGCAATACTGCGGCCAGCATGTGCGAAGTTGAACCTTTGCCATTGGTGCCTCCGATATGTACGCTTTTGAATTTGTTTTGTGGATTATCCAGCAGGTTGCATAGCTCGATAGTATTATCCAGTCCTGCTTTTATTGCAGCTGCGCCTATGCGGGTAAACATGGGCAACTGGCTATAAAGATATTGCAGTGTTTCGGCGTAAGTCATCGCCAATAATTATTGAACAACAAGCGCCTGGAATAGTCGAGGGTGCCAGCTGTCTTTAAACGGCACTTCCCACTTGGTTTCCAGCTCGGCAAGGCTTTGTACCAGGTTATTGAATACAATGGTATTGCTGTTGATAGCGCCCTGTTTCAACAGGTCTTCAAATCCTGCGCGGTTGGTGGCAAGCACTTCATCGCCACTGCGGTAAGCCAAGTTAAACCTGTCGAACAGGTCGATGCTATACTCCTGCCCGATTTGGTGCATAAAATTAACAGATTTGTCAATCGAACAACCGCTGGCGCCTGCCTGGCTTTCGTCAACCACCAATATAATGAAGCGGTTGTAACGCACTTCAGCCTTGGCTTTTAGCTGATTATTGTGGGCCGTCCAGCTTGTGGTAAAATTATTCAGCTGCTGCTGCAACTTGTTTACCTCGGAATTGTTCAATTGGCGGTTGGACTGATAAATCCACACCCTGGAATTTTGTGAAAATTGCATGCGTAAAATTAGCAATTTATTAACTTTGAAAAGCGTTGTGTTGTCATGATAAGATCAGTTCTGCAAAAACCTAAAAAATACTACCTGGTAACGGCAATGATTTTGCTCGCCCTGCTGCATTTGAGCTTTACTACAGGTGCAGATGAACAGCAACTGCTGGACTGGAGCAACAAATGTTTTTCTGAATCATACGATCCATCCGGCGACGTTAAACTTAAAAAATATGATTGGACACTTACACCGGATGCTTTTATCCGCCTGCGTAAAACATATGATAAGGGGAAGGAAGAATATTATTCGTTCCAACTGCACCGCCTGAGCGACATGAGCTATATCGGCAATGCCGCTGGTGGCACCTTAAAATTTAAAACCATTGCCGACGACATTATTGTACAAACCTATAACGACCGTAAAGGCGATATCGACAGTATGGCTACCGAATTGGACATCCCTGTAAAAAACATGCAACCGGAGCGTATCGACAGCCTGCAGATGGTGATCAAATATTTTAAGGACAAAGGATTGTAATAGACAGGAATTTTACTATTTTCGATTATGCGTTTCCCCTGCGCTGCAACCGATCTTTTAGATTAAACCAAAATTACAAACATGAAAAAAGTAAACATTATTTATTGGATCTTCACTGTATTGCTGATCCTGCTGATGCTGACGTCAGTTATAGGGAGCTTTATGCCGCCAAGCAAAGAGTCTGCCGCTATGATGGTGCAACTGGGCTATCCGGCCTATGTATTAAAAATGCTGGCTGTTGCCAAGGCTTTAGGCATTATCGCTTTATTGGTACCCGGTTTCCCTAAAATAAAAGAATGGGCTTATGCCGGTTTTACGTTTGACCTGCTCGGGGCCATCATTTCTTTTATCGTTACCGGCTTTCCTTTTTCGGCATGGGCGCCGATCATTTTAGGGTTAGTGTTTATAGCCGGATCATATATTTATTGGCATAAGAAGCTTAAACTGCAAGGTCTTTAATCTTAAAACAAAAACCCGGTAATAGCCGGGTTTTTGTTTTATAAGCCGTTTGCCCGCGCCGTTATCTCTGCAATATCCAGTACCTTTATTTCCTGTTCTTTATTCGAGTGTTTTACGCCGTCGCTCAGCATGGTCATGCAGAACGGGCAGGCAGCGGCGACCACCTGCGCTTTGGATTCCAGTACGTCGGTCATGCGCTCCATGTTGATGTCTTTTTTTCCGGGCTCGGGTTCTTTAAACATCTGCGCACCGCCTGCCCCACAGCACAATCCGTTTGAGCGGCAGCGCTTCATTTCAACTAGGTCGGCATCCAAAACCTCTAAAGCTTTACGAGGGGCCTCATAAACCTCATTACCGCGACCAAGATAACACGGATCATGATAAGTAATACGTTTGCCTTTAAAGCTTTCGCCGCCTTCGGCTTTTAGCTTGCCCTCATCTATCAGTTGCTGAATCAGTTGCGTATGATGGATTACCTCGTAACTGCCGCCTAAACCGGGATATTCGTTCTTAATAGTATTGAAGCAATGCGGGCACCCGGTAACGATCTTTTTAATGTTATAGGCATTCAGCAATTCGATATTCGTCATGGCCTGCATCTGGAACAGGAATTCGTTTCCTGCACGCTTGGCAGGATCACCGGTGCAGCTTTCCTCTGTGCCCAATACCGCGAAACTAATGCCTACGTGCTGCAGGATCTTGCAAATATCGCGGGTGATCCGCTGGGCGCGCTCGTCGAAACTGCCTGCACAACCTACCCAGAATAAAATTTCCGGTTCCTGACCGGCAGCTATTAGTTCTGCCATCGTCGGCACTTTTAAATCGGTAATACTTCCCATTTTATAATTTCTTGGTCATCTGCACATACGCACATCTGCATATTTCGCATCATTGCTTCATCCAATTCGCCCTGTCGGCTTGTGCGTATTTCCAGGGCGCACCGTTGTTCTCTACATTACCGAACATATTATTGAGACTTGCCGGCGCCTGGGCTTCTTCCATTACCAAATAGCGGCGCATTTCGGTAATGATCTCCAGCGGATTGATATTCACCGGGCAGGCTTCTGTACAGGCATTGCAACTGGTACAAGCCCAAAGTTCTTCGCGGGTGATGTAGTTATCCAACAACGCTTTGCCGTCGTCATGATCCTTACCGTGTGCATCGATATTTTTGCCTACCTCGGTTATCCGGTCGCGCGTATCCATCATGATCTTTCGCGGCGAAAGCAGCTTGCCGGTGATATTTGCCGGGCATACGGAAGTGCAGCGGCCGCATTCGGTGCAGGTATACGCTTCCATCAGGTTTTTCCAGGTGAGATCGGTTACATCTTTTGCGCCAAAGCGGCTTACTTCAGCTGCCGGGGGTGTGAATGATGGATCGAGCATGGCCTTTACCTCGTTGGTAACCGATGCCATATTGGTGAATTTCCCTTTAGGGTTAAGGTTGGAATAATACGTATTCGGAAAAGCCAGCAGGATATGGAAATGCTTTGAATATGGCAGGTAATTCAGGAATGCCAGTATTCCGATAATATGTAACCACCAGCAGCCACGTTCTACCATTACCAGCGATCGTGCAGAATCCGGCAACAGCGGCGACAATAAATGACTCACCGGAAAATTGCCTGCTTTAATATATTCGCCAAAGTTGAGCAGCTGCAGTTTGTGATCAGCAGCATTCATGGTGAGGAATGCGGTCATCAGCAATATCTCGATGGTGAGGATATAATTTGCGTCGGACTTTGGCCAGGAGGTCATCTCCACACCACTGAAGCGTTTGAGATGAATGATATTTCTACGGATGAGGAAGACCACACAGGCTATTAATACCAATAGGGCCAATATTTCAAACCCGCCAATCAGCAGGCCATACAGCCCGCCCAACACTTTGGAGAAAACACGGTGCGAGCCAAAAACACCATCGATCATGATCTCCAGCACCTCCAGATTGATAATGACAAAGCCTACGTAAATGAAAAAGTGCATAACGGCGGCTAACGGCCGTTTAACCATTTTGCTTTGTCCGAACGCCACCTTTAACATGGTTTTCCAGCGTTCGCCGGGATGATCGGAACGATCAGTATCCCTGCCCAACAATATGTTGCGCCTTATTTTGCCTGCGTTTTTGCTGAACAGGTAAATGGCTGCAAAAAGAATGATGATAAAAATGACTTGGCCGATCATTATGCATGCATAGTATTTTTCAAATATAGATAATTGGCTGATTTGGCAAACAAATACTATTTAAATTAAATGCGAGCACCTCTACCAATTGTTTAAAGGCGTTTTACAAAAATTTTCAATAAATAAAAAACCATTTTTTAAGCCCTATCGTCAGCCTGAAGCCAGATGCTGAATGTCCTTGCCGTTTTTATTATCACATTTTTGAGCAAAAAAAAACCACACCATAAATTGTGGTGTGGCTTTCTGCTTTTTAAATTACTATTACCAACCCGGATTTTGTTTTAAGTTAGGGTTAAGTGTAAGGTCATTACTTGGTATTGCCCATATAAACTGGAGGTCACCTGCCGGAATCGTGAGACCGGTGGTACCTGTACCGGAAAGCAAAAAGGAAGCATTCTGCGGGGTTCCCCTGCTAAATCCTAATCCCCAACGTTCAAGGTCATCCAACCGGTACCCTTCAAATGCAAGTTCGCGGGTCCTTTCGTTTCTTATGGTATCCGTTAAAGCGGTCCCTGCCAAGCCGGCATAAGTAGCGCCAGTGCGCGCATTGTGCAAAGCGTTCAGTGCGACTAATGCTCCCGCGGGATTATTGTTATTAGCGGCGGCTTCGGCGGCTATCAAATACATCTCGGCAATGCGAAATGGCTTGGGTGCATTTTGATAGGTTGACACACTTGAGCCAGCATAAAATATAGGGTTACCCGGATATTTATTAACCAGGGTGAGTGTTCCGGATACGCCGTCTATGCTTACAGGCTGAGTTGTGAAATATGTCCCTTTGCGAATGTCATTAGCCTGGTATAAAGCAATGATCGTTTTTGTAGGTACATAGGAAGGATTATCCGCATTAATTGAAAGATCATAACTGATATATGGAAAACTTCCGGCTGGCTGCTCATTTGTTGTGTTGGTAAACGGTTGGAATATATCTTCCTGTGTTCCGTCATTAGTCCAATACTTTTGTAAACCGGCCAAAGTTGTGATCAAAGGATAGTTGCCTGTAGTAATCACTTTATTAGCTGCTGTATAAGCGCCGGCCCAATCCTGCATATCCAACCGCACCCTGGCCTCAAGGGCTGTAGCTACGTCTATGTTAAATGTAATTGCGCCTTGCTGCCCTTTTGTGTCTGCCAATAACCCTTCGGCAGTAGTTATATCTGACAAAATCTGCGTATAAACCGCTTGAACTGTTGCCCTGGCCGGCTTTGCGTTTATATCATAAACCAAAACAAGTGGCACTCCATCGGTAGCCGCAGTAGAAGCACTGTACGACTTTGCATATCGCATAATTAAGCGATGGTAATAGTACGCCCTTGCCAGGTATAAGGTGCCTGTATAATGCTTTAAGCTATCTGCATCAGCGGCATTTGTAGTTTTAATAGTAGGAAAACCGGTAATTGCAGCATCGATATTCGCAATGGCGGCATACCAGTTCTCCCAATAACCTGCCGGGTTATCTCCGCCAAAAAATGCCCCCCATCTGTAATAGCCTGTGTTAGCATTATTGTTGGATAATGTAATATTCAGCTCATCTGCCTGTAAGTCGGTTACGCTTGCCGGCATATCAAAATTCCCTCTTAAAGCCGAATAGGCGCCTGCAGCCCATTTTTGTGCATCGCTTATGGTTTCAAATCCTGTATTAAGGCCAATGGCATCATGTGGGTTCAGGTCATTGATTTTTTTGCAGGAACTCGCGCCCGCCATAATGATCAACCCTGCTGCTATATATGTATGTAATTTTTTCATCTTTAATATCACTTGAATAATGAATTAATATTTTTTAGAAAGTTGCTTTAAAACCTACGGTATATTGCTTGGTATTAGGATATTGCCCGTATACTAAGTTTGAATCAACTTCCGGATCAGGACCGAAATATTTGGTAACAGTAAACAGGTTACGTCCGTCAACAAATATTTTAACGGTTTTAAATGCTTTATTATCGCCTGTTATAGATTTTGGCAGCGTATAACCTATTGTAAGATCTTTTAAACGCATAAATGATGCATTATAAAGCAAGCTTGAGTCGAATTGTTGCTCATCATATTGGCTTGGATCAGGGAACTGTGCATTAGTATTTTGAGGTGTCCAATAATTGGCCGAAACTTTCAGCGTATTGTACCCGGGGAACACATTCCCGTTTTGATAGAAGTAATTGTCATTGCTCAACAAATGTTTTCCTAAGTCAAAGTTGAAAAGGGTTTCAATTGTAAAGCCTTCATAACCGGCGCGGAAACCGAAGCCACCCGTAAACGGTGCATATTGGCCAATACCTGAGTTTTGCTGAAGGGCATTTGAATCAAAATTGCTGGTCACCTCGTTAGGGTTCCGGTTAGGGATGGAAGGATTTGGACCAGGCAAATACCATTGAGGCGCACCGGTTTGTTTATTTACACCGGCATAAAGCGGCAGATAGAAAGTTACAGGCTGACCTACTACCCATGCTTGTAAAAATTGAGGCTGCGGAAAATCTTTCCTTCCATCAAACAAGGCGGTCACTTTGTTATGGGTTATATCGGCATTTACAAAAAGCGTAACGTAGCCCTGGTGTGCCGGGTCTTTCCAGGCATCCGCTTCAAAACCTATGTTAAACCCTTTGTTTTGCATTGCACCTGTATTCTCTGTAACTGATGCAAAACCTGAGGTAAAAGGGAATGGCACGCCTAAAAGCATGTGAGATGTATTTTTGATATAATAAGAAGCATTTAGCCTTATCCTGTCTAAAAATGACACATCTACCCCAAAAGTGGTCAGCTGTTGCTGCTCCCATGTTAAGTTAGCATCGCCTGGCTGCGTAATAGAATAACCCCCAACACCATTATAAAAATTACTGCCAGTCAGCAATGCCAGGCTTGAATAGTCCTGCGCCTCACCATTGCCTGATCCAAGTATTTCGGCATTACCTTGTGTACCAGTATTGGCCTTTAAGGTCAGTTTATCAATCCAGGAAACATCTTTCAAAAAATCCTCTTTTTTCGCTTCCCATGATACACCCACAGAATAAAAAGTACCTTCGCGGTGATCAGCGCCAAAACGCGATGACCTGTCAGATCTTATAGAAGCTTCAGCATAATATTTGTTATTCCAATCATACTCTGCCCTTCCGAAAAACGAGTCAAACGCATACTCATATTCAGAGCTGCTTATTGCTACCTTGTCCGGAGCGTTTTGCAGTAATAATAAACGTGGGTCGGACAGTCCTTCACCATACGCATTAAAGCCGGTTGTCGTTTCATCCTGGTACTCCTGGCCGCCCAGTACATCAAAATGATTTGCTTTGCCTACCGTAAATTTATACTCCACGGTATTGGTAAACGTTTTATTCACATCCTGAGAATTACCATTATTTACAGTACCATAGCCTACATTCGCGAGATCAGTAGGAAGCCGTATTGCAGATGAATTTGCAATTGCAGCATCAATACCGCCCTGGGTTTTAATTGATAAGCCTTTAAATGGCGTAATCAACAAGTAAGCCGTCGGGTCAACCTGGAGATTGTTTGTAACGGCCGGATTTTGCTCGGCCAGATACCTCGGATCATACTCCGTTGTGCCCGGTATTTTATCAAAACGGTTCCCATTAGCATCATACGGGGAGTAAATAGGTGCAAGTAAACTTGATAAGCCGCCATCTATAACGGCGCCTGTTTCAGAGTTGGTGTGGTTTTGGCTATATGCCAAAGCGATGTTAACACCAACCTGTAACCAATTATTTACGTGCGAAGTTACGTTTGACCTTAATGTATAACGATCATATGTTGATCCGTAGGCAATTCCTTCCTGGTTCAAATAGCCTGCCGAAACAAAATATGAAGTTTTGCCGCCGCCGCCTGATATGTCAAGATTTTCCTGGTATGTAGGTTGGTTACTTTTGTAGAAATACTTATACCATTGGGTATTTGCATTTTGAACAGGTAACGAAGCTAAAATTTGATTTAAACTGGTTTGCGATATCAAACCTGCACTCACTTCAAACTGTTTCCACTGTGTGGCATCCATAAAATCGTTTGCAAAGAAGTTGGTACTTGCAAGGCTTGATACACCGTACTGACTGGTAAAAGTAACAGTAGAGGCCTGGTTAAAGGAGCCTTGTTTAGTGGTAACAACTATTACACCGTTAGCAGCACGTGCGCCGTAGATAGAAGTGGATGCCGCATCCCTTAAAACGTTGGTGGATTCAATATCGTCAGGGTTAATAGCTAACAAGGTACCCGAACTTACCTGAACACCGTCTAAAATATACAACGGGTCTGTACCTGATGTCAAAGATCCTAAACCTTGTATACGAATTGAAGGTAACGAGCCCGGTTCGCCGGAGCCTGATAGTATACTCAGGCCTGGTACCCTGCCCTGTAGCGCATCGGCCACGGAGGCATTAGGCTTATCCGCGGTTTGGTCGCCGGCAACAATGGTGTTGTTGCCTAAAATATTATCGACCCTTTTATTGTTGCCATAAGTACCTAAAATGGTTACTTCGGTTAATTCCTGCTTACTGGGAATAAGCGAAACATTTAAAACCCGGCTCCCGGTAGCAGGAACGGTAACCTCAGACGGACTATAACCAATAAATGAAAATACCAATGTAGACCCGGCAGGAGCAAGAATGGCATATTTACCTTCAGCATCGGTCTGATTACCAATTGACGTTCCTTTTACTTTTACAGAAACACCGGGCAGCGGGTCTCCGCCGGAGGCGTCTTTAACTGAGCCCGTAATTTTCAAATCGCTTTGAGCAAACGCGTCGTAAAACGTAAGAAAGCTCATAAAAAATAATAATAGTAGTTTTCCCTTCATGATGTTTTTCTCATTAGAAACATTTAAACAAATAGTTAATTGAATTTAAATGTAAGGATAAAAAGTATTACTAATTTAAGGACCTGCGAAGACTCACTTTTCATTACTATTAAAAATTACTCAATATTGTTTAAATTTTCCCCATTTTTATGTGATTTAGCTTATCTATATAGCAAAATATATCGCATTTATGCACCAGCAATTTATTTACGCTATAGTTAAATTATTGATTTACTGCGTGCTATAAAAAACTGTTTGCCGAATCCTGTTTCGGGTACTGCCATAGCTGGATTTACTTCTTTATATGCTGTAAAAAACTTGTAACAATCTTGTTATTAGAAAAAAGCACTCGATATTAACGTTGCCAATACAAGAGCAAATCTGTGAGAAGAATAACTTACAAATCGGGCCAAATAGGTCACAAAGGTTTTTTAAATCAGAAACTTTTTGTTGCTGCAGTGGGGTTTTCTTATAAATTTGTCGAAGGAAATGCTCTTTAAGTGGAGTCAATACCAAAGATATAATATTGATTTTAAGCGTATTAGAGCTTTTTTTATAAAAAATTCAGGTTGCAAAGATTTAATTTTATATTTGCAACCCCAACGGGACGGTATCATAGCTCAGTTGGTAGAGCAAAGGACTGAAAATCCTTGTGTCGCTGGTTCGATTCCAGCTGATACCACGAAATCAAAAAGGTCACTTTCAAGCGGAAGTGGCCTTTTTTTTATAAAAAAGGTTATATGTTTTAATCTTCCATGGTAACCCGGTCGGGTTCATAGATGGCAATGATAAAAACGCCATTGATGATTGTTATATCCTGATTTTATAGTAGAATATTTGGGGTGAAGAGCTCAAATTGGATGAAATTGGCACCGCAATAATCAACGAGCCTTTTTTGATCGTGCATTATACCTATCATGGAGAAATATTGACCATAAATACTTATTTAGTTAACGAGTTTAGACGATATGGTGTGTTGCCCCTTTGATGTTAAACGAGAAAACATAGATTAATTTGTTATACCCGAGTATAAAGGATTTTAATCGTCTAACGTTCTCTGTACTTTTGTTATAAGGAAGGAAGACAGCTGTTTTTTCTTTACTGCCGTACTGACAAATGGCGATAACAAAGAAAATTAGATTTTGGTTAAATTTAAGCCTCCAACACCAGCATATCTAAAAGCTCATATTGATGAATCGACCACCGAAATGATTTATAAAAAATTTAGCGCGATTTATCCAATACAAAAGTAAATGCCGTGCTAAGTCATAATTAAAGAATCGCAATACCGTTTTTGCGGTCTGCTTGGTTTTTAGCACCTCTTTGTTCGGCACAAATATTCTGTTTAATCCGTAGGTAATTCCGCTGCACGATACCGAAGCCCTGAGCAAAAAGGTGATCCGGGAAAATGAAATTCATACGTAGCTTGGCTGGGTGATAAATCTTAATAGACGTTTCATAACCTTCGTAAAAAGGGGCAACCCGCACACCCTTAACAAAGAGCGGCACCTGTTCAGGTGCTGCATCCATTTTTTTGAAATATTCGTTCTATGGTTTTTTAAATTGCCTCGCTAACCAGATGGCGATGCCCCAATTCCTGATCCCTTTTAATATTCTCACAGCAGTAAACATTGCTCAATTAAGCTAACTTGATCAGTTGTACCTCACAATTGATCTTAACTTCATCACCAACAACAATGCTGCCTGCTTCTGTAACCGCGTCCCAGGTTAAACCAAATTCTTTCCTGCTGATTTTACCTAAAAGGCTAAACCCGGTTTTGGTCTGGTTATACGGGTCCACTACGGTACCGCCGTGCTCGACCTTTAAACTTACGGGCCTGGTGACGTCTTTGATCGTCAGGTCGCCATGCAGCAAATAGTCATCGCCTGATTTTTCAGCTTTTGTGCCTTTAAAGGTGATGAACTTAAACTTTTCCGTATCAAAGAAATCCGCGGATTTCAGGTGGCCGTCACGTTGCTCATTGGCCGTGTTGACCGAATTTACATCTGCCGAAAATTCAATTTTAGCAGCTTTTGTAAAATCCTCTTCTTCCGTTTCGACCCAAAGGTTATTGGTGTTGAAATAGCCGGTAACCGTGGAGATCATCAGATGCTTCACCTTAAACTGGATCTCACTGTGCGCGGGATCGATTTTCCATTTTGTTATCATGATCGTGGTTTTTCTGTGTTTATCATTTAATGGTTATAAAATTGAGCAGCAGCAATTACCAGGAGCGATCCTTGCCCCACCTGAAACGTGCTTCATCATCACCGGTATAGTCTGGGTCAAGGTAGACATGGATACTGGAGATCAGGCCATCACGGAATTTAAATACGTTACAGAAACGGCCGCCGGGCGTTACGCCGCCTTCCCAGGTTTTACCGGCAATCTTGCCCTTCGAGGCGCCTTCAACCACCAGCGAATCACCGGAAGGGATGAAATGTAAACCGTCATAATCATGCTGGATAAATTCAAGGCTATCCCCAAACCCTTTTACCAGTTCAAAAAGTGATTCCCGGCCAAAGCCAAAACCGAACTTGGGAAAATAAAATTCCGCGTCAGTCTGAAACAGATCCAGCACGTCCGCGCGCCCCTGATCGGCCCTGATAAAGTATTCCCGGGCAATAGCTATATTCTCCTGTTCTTTCATGATAATACGATTTACTAATTGCGCTACAATAGAATTGTCTTGTGCTTATTGTCAGTCATCCGGGGATAGTCGGTAAAACCTTTTGGCCCTGGCGAGTAAAGTGTGCTGTAATTTACCTGATTGAATTTTGCGCCGGCTGCGATCCGTTCAACAAGATCCGGGTTGGCGAGGAAATCACGGCCGAAGCCTATAAGGTCCGCATCACCTGCCTGTAATTTCGCTTCGCCTGTTTCTGTTGTGAAGCCGCTGCTGTGGATAATGGCGCCCGTAAATTCCGCACGTATCGCGCTGAGCGTAGCAATAGGAATTTCCGGGTTGATGCTTATATGAAGGTAGGCAATGCCGGCCAGATTAAACTCGCGGGCCAGGTGGATGTAGGTTTCCCGAATAGTATCGGCCTGATAAGGCTGCAGGTCGCCCAACGTCGAATTAGGCGAAATACGGATTCCAAGCTTGTCCCTGCCGATCGCTTCGGATACCTGTTCTGCGATCTCCACCGCAAAACGCGACCGGTTTTCAACGCTCCCGCCATATTGATCCGAACGGTTGTTGACATGCGGATTCAGGAACTGCTCGATCAGGTAACCGTTTGCGCCATGCAGTTCCACGCCGTCGAACCCGGCAGCCATGGCGTTTTTAGCGGCTGTGACAAAATCCCCGATCACTGATTTTACGCCTTGAGTGGTTAACGCTTCCGGCCGGCTGTAATCCTGGCTACCCATGGTATCGGTGTGCATCTGCCCCGCAGCAGGGATGGCGGACGCACCGACCAACTGTACGTTCTCCGGTAAATTAGCTACATGTCCTATACGGCCGGTATGCATGATCTGTAAAAATATCTTGGTGCCGTTTTGATGAACGGCAGCAGTCACCGGTTTCCACCCTTCGATCTGTTCGGCCGAAAAAATACCGGGCATCCTTGGATAACCCAGCGCTTCAGGTGCAGGGGCTGTGCCCTCCGTAATGATCAGACCCGCGCCTTTACGCTGTGCGTAATATTCGGCCATCAGGGCGTTGGGGATATTCCCGATCGCCCGGCTCCTGGTCATCGGGGCCATGACGACATGATTTTTAAGCTGCAAATTTGTGCCGTTATAGGGCATGAGTAACTTTTTCATAATCCGAATTATTGCACCCGTTTCCATTCCAGGTGAACCCCAATGCCGTCACCTATTTTTTGAATTTCTATCAGCTTGTCACCTTCAACTTTTACAGAAATCTCATTTTTGCCCCTGGTATGACCGTTCATGTTTTGGAATGTTGAACCTGAGACATGTTCTTCGCCAAATTCTCCATTGTCGTCTACCGTATAGGAGCCACACACGCCAAGACTGTTGGTTACTGCAGTTTTGTATTCTTCAGGCGTTGCGTTTGCACGGTCTCCCGAAGCAAATTTTGGTATATCAGGGTTATGCACGATGACGATAAAGTGCAGGTCTTCTGTGAAAACCAGCATGCCGGCAGGATGCGGGCCGAGGATGTCTATATGGGCTCCATGATTATCAAGGTAACCGGTAACTAATGACCAGGTACCCAATACATTGTTCTTTTTCATATACTTAATTTTATTTGCTTTTTTAATGTTAACTGATGCGCCGGCCGGCTTGCCGGCGACTGTAATTGTCATTACCAAACCGGCAAGGACAAGGAGAAAGCTATTTTTTATTGATTTCATTTTATTATTATTTAATTAACCTATTCTATATTGACCGCCATCCACCACCAGCGCCTGGCCGGTCATAAATGAGGCATCGTTACTTGTAAGAAACAAAACCGCTCCGGTAACATCCTGTGGTTCACCTAATCGTTTAATCGCCTGTTGTTCCCAGGTCGCACGTTGCATCTCATCCGGAATGTCGGCTATGGCCTTAGTATTGATGATCCCCGGAAGCACGGCATTAGCAGTAATGCCATCACCGGCAACATCATTAGCGAGCCCACGCATAAATCCGATTATACCCATTTTGGATGCGATATAATGACTCATGCCAGGGATCGTTAAACCAACCATATTGGAAGAGATACCTACAAAGCGGCCCCATTTTTTCTTTCGCATACCGGGCAAAAAGGTTTTCACACTTAAGAAATGAGAGTCGAGATTTGTAGAAATAGTTTTGCGCCAGGTCTCCAGGTCCAGCTGGTCGATGGGCCGGTTAGGAAAATATCCTGCATTATTTACAACAATATCAACACCGCCCAGTGTTTCGGATTTAAGGGCCAATGTTTTCCAGTCCTGCTCGTTGGTTACGTCCAGTTGATAGGCGGAACCGGCAGGTCCGATCTTTCCTAAAGTTTCCCCTGGTGTGATAATATCCGTTGCGATCACAATCGCCCCGCGTTCGGCCAATGCTATCGCAATGGCCTGACCGATACCCTGAGCGGCGCCCGTTACCAGGGCCACTTTTCCTTCATGTGTTTTAGCTGTTGTTATCATGACCTTTTGATTGAATGTTGGGTTAATGTGTGTCGAATCTTGGGAACAGGTCCAGTGCGTTACCGCTAAAGAGTTTTTCTTTATCTTCAGGACTGATGTCCGGGTTGCTTTTTAAGGTTAGTCTTCCTTTTGCTGCCAAATCGTTCCGTACGTATGGATAATCGGTGCCGAACACCACCTTATCCATGCCGCCGATGTGGCGAAGGTGATTGATCACCGGGTCTGTCCAAGCCAGTGCGGTATCCCAGTAAAGCCGGCGAAAGCTTTCTGCTGAAGTTCCGGTAGCCGAGCTGTCTCCCATGATTTGCATTTCATCCACGATAGCCATTCTTCCGGCCAGGTAGGGTGCTGTGCCCCCCGCATGGGAGAAAACGAATTTCACATCGGGCGTTTCTGCAAAGGTCCCACCGTAGTGCAGTTGCGCGATCGCCCTGGTCGTATCACCCGGAAAATCGATCAGATTGTCCGTAAGCCCGAGAGCGTGCGCTACCGGATCGGGAGAAGCATTCGGGTGGACAAAAACGGAGGCTTTCCGCTGTTGCAATTCATGGAACAAAGGCTTCATGCGCTGGTCCCCCAGGTAAATGCCCTGTGCATTGGTAAACAACACAACGCCATCCAGCTTCAGCACATCAAGCGCATAGGTGATCTCCTCTATCGCATCATCTACGTTCGGCATGGGAACACTTGCCAGCGCACCAAAACGCTTTGGATATTTTGACACCATCGAGGCTGCAAGCTCATTGCACTTCCGTGCCAGCCCTTTTGCAGCTTTCCGGTCGCGCATTTCGATGCCCGGCGTGCTGATGGATGTAACGGCAATATCTATTTCCATCTCGTCCATAAATGCCAAAGATCCCTCAATAGACCAGGCATGTGGTTTCAACCCGCCGACAGGGTTATCCTTTTCATTGGTTGCCTCAAAAAAGAAATCGGGCAACATGTGGTGATGTGTATCGATAGTTAAGCTCATGGCTGTAAGGTTAAAGCCGTGTGCAAAATTTTGGATGCCGTTTTGCACACGACTTGTTCGTTTATTAAAATGGATATTGTCCTGGGGTGCTGCGCGCGTTTATCCAGATAAGATCCGTGAAATCTTCGATACTGTGGGGACCGGTTCGGCCCCAGCCGCTCTCTTTTACACCGCCCATCGGTGCATGGGTTTCTTCATTTACTGTCGGAGAATTTACATTGACTACACCATGCAAAATTTTCGGCGCCAGTTCAAATCCTTTATAAGTGTCCCTGGTAAAAATAGAGGACACCAATCCGTAGGAGGTGCGATTTGCAACCGCTATAGCTTCTTCTGCTGTATCAACCGGTTCCACTATTACCAATGGCCCGAATGTTTCCTCGTTTGATGCAATCGCCTCATAAGGAACGTCGATGAGAATTGTCGGGAAATAGATCGGACCTTCTGCATACCCGCCCGCAACAACTTTTGCTCCTTTACTAACGGCATCTTTAACACGTTCATCGGACGTTTTTATAGCTCCTTCATGAATAAGCGGCCCGATGATGGTTTTATGGTCTTCCGGATCACCGTATGGCAATGATTTCGTCCTGGCAATAAATTTTCCCAGGAATTCATCATATATCTTTCTTTGAACAATGATCTTGCGGGTATTCATACAGATCTGGCCCTGGTGAAAGAATGCCCCGAAAGTCGCCGCTTTTACGGCTTCATCCACATCAACATCATCCAGTATGATCATTGGATTATATCCGCCCAATTCAAATACAGTTCTCTTCAATGTTTTAGCCGCACGTTCCGCGAGGTATTTAGCCGTTTTTACCCCACCAATAAGGTTTATTACCTTAACATTGGCGTTCTCAAAGATTTCATCGGCCAGGCCTGCTGCATCACCCGGTGCATGGGTAACCACATTGATCACTCCTGGCGGAAAACCGGCTTCGTGTGCGATTTCTGCGATCATAAGACCCGCAGAAACGGGAGCAAATTCTGATGGTTTTACAACAACGGTATTACCGGCAACCAGGGGGGAGATAACAGTTCTCCATGATAATATACTGGCGCCATTCCACGGCGTAAAGCTGGTAACCACCCCCAACGGCCTGCGAACTCCTATAGAAAACGATCCGGGCACATTGGATTGCAATACTTCCCCTTTATTATCATACGCCCAGGCTGCACCTTTCTCCAATGTAGTAGCAAGCAATTCTCCTTGAAAGGTCGCAAACGTAATGGTACTTCCTGTCTCTTTTGCAAGTATTTCGGCGATCTCTGCCTTTCTTCGTTTGATAATGGCGGCTGCCTTAAAAAGAAGGTCTGCTCTTTCGGCGGGAGTAGTAGCTGCCCAGGCCGGAAATGCCGCTGCCGCTGCGTCAATCGCAATCTTCATATCTTTTCGGCTGCCTGCTGCGATCTTCGCGTAGACCTTTCCGCTGTAAGGCTCCAGGTCATCGAATGTGCGGCCGCCCTCGGCATCCCGCCAAACACCACCTGCATAATACTGATACTTTTTAACTTCCATGATTTTTATGTTTTTTAAGGTTCCGCCTTGAATGGCGGGTATAACAAAACTACCCCTGTGGCCACTTTCAGGCATTGATTTTAATCAAATAATGCACTTGATATTTGTCAAGATGTTTACGTTTCCTTAACCTCCGGTACCCGTTTTATCGCCCCGTATTTTCCGTCAAAGAAATCCCTGTAAGCCATTGAAATTTCGTTTTGGGAGTTCATCACAAAGGGGCCCTGAACTACAAGCGTCTCATCCGGTTCAGGCCCTCCCAGAATAAACACATCGGCATTGAATATCCCCGGGTTGCGCAGGACGATCCCGGCATTGCTTTCCGCAAAAATTAACAGTTGGCTTTTTTCCATCAGTTCACCATTAACAATGACCGGATGGTCAGGAACAAAGACGGCGCTTTTCATTTCTTCTCCGGCAGTGACCTGAAATTCTGATTTGGCATTTAGCGTGATCCGATAAAGAAATGCCTTCGAAAGGGATTTGACCGGTGATTCTATGGTGCCGCATTTCCCTATTAAAACTCGGATCAAACCACCATGGTCGGGCAACTGAGCCACGGGAAAGGTCTCTGCATTCAACAATTGATATTTTGGATCATCTGCTTTGTGCGCTGCAGGAATATTGGTCCAGAACTGTATGGCGTGAAACGTACCGCCCGACTTCCGGAGGCGCGGGCTTACGCGTTCGCCGTGTATGACCCCATTTCCTGCACTGAGCCAATGTGCGCAGCCTTCGGCTGCGGTCTCATGGTTTCCAAGGCTATCAAAATGTTCAACCTCGCCTTTGATCACATAAGTGATGGCCACAAGCCCCCTGTGCGGATGTTCATTCAGCGCCGGTGAAGCGTGTTCACCGGACTGATAATTAATTGGGTAGCCATGGTCCAGCAAAAGGAAAGGCCCGACGTTGTTCACCTCCCCTGCAGGAATAAGCCGGTTAACAAGCAGATCCCCGACTTTGACGTTTTTCCCCTCTATACTTGTGTTTGACTTTTTCATGATATTATAGTTATAAATAAAGCTGTTAAATAGTGTGACCTGTGCTGCGGTCCGCCCGGTCTGCAATTTTCAACCTGGCGATTCGCCCCGAGAGCATAAGTGCCCTTGATTTCAGACTGCATCGAAAAACTTTAAGCTTTGTCAAAAAGATCGATGTCGGGTTCAGCAGAACTATGCTGTAGCCCGGGCCTGTTTCCTGTTCGGCCCTCAGTGCGGTAAAAAACAGGGCTATAACCGCGCCTGCCATCATTAAATGAGTGAAAATGAATACCATTTGCATTGTCCGAGTCATTTTACTTCGTTTGACTTTTTAATGCCGGCAGTTGATGACCGGCTTATTATAGATTACACACCCAGCGCTTTTGTAAATCCGGCCGGCTTGTTAATAACCGATCGAAAAATAGTCTTTTACATGTAGCGGATTTTCTATTTCATCCAGCAGGGCTATCGCGTAGTCCTCGAATGAAATAGCGCTTCTTCCATTTTCATCTTTGATCAGCTCATGGTTACCCAGCCTGAATTTCCCGGTGCGTTCACCGGCAATGAACTCTGCACCCGGTGCAAGAACCGTCCAGTCCAGATCTTCGGAAGAAAGCAACAGATCCAGATAATCCTGAGCCGCTTTGGCTATCGGTACCACAAAATCCGGAAGGTAGCCTGAATTAAGCCCGGTTACGCCGGGAGCCACCTCAAGTGTGCCGGCGCCCCCCACCACATAATATCTTTTGACTCCTGAAAGGCGTACTGCCTTTATGAGTTTATCGTGGTCATATTCATGATATTTTACGCTGCTGATGACCAGGTCATGACCTTTGAGCTTTACAGCAAGTGTTTCGGGATCATTGATGTCTCCAACCTGTAGGGTCAGGTTGTTCTTTGCGGCGATTGCGCCAATATTACGGGCGATTCCTGTAACATGATGGCCGCGATTCAGTGCTTCATTCGTAATTCTTTTGCCGGCGTCACCTGTAACGCCTATGATTGCAATTTTTAGTGGAGTTTTCATATACTTATTTATTATTCTATTTTTTGTAAATTTTAATGACATAAGCTAAGCCCGTTTGTTAACCGGCTTTGTGACCAGTGATGCTGTTCTGTGAATGTTTTTACAGCATGCCTGAAAAAATCAGCGACTGCTACCCATACGACTTTAAAAAACAGGGTGATAAAAATGAGCAACACATATATGTCCTCGGATTTCATATCCGACAGGATCAGTGACAAAAGGCGGGAAATGGTTTTCATAATCTTTCTGTTTTACGATGTAAAGTTCCTCATCTCCAACGCCCTGGTTCTTGACACTTATCATAAAGTGCACTTGATATTTGTCAAGAGCTGACCAACTGCTTTTACACAGACTTTAGTGATCGAAAACGAAAAAATGATCGCCGGGTACTCCTGACGATAGTGAAGGGTAATAGCATTGTTTGTTGCGAAGAATAATGATGGATTGCTGATTGGAAAAGGTTAATTCCTACCTGCGTTTTCGTAGGTTGGGCCTCCTAACAAATAGATTTAAAAAAATAATATTTAATTTTATATCCAAATGCTATTTATTTTATCATCAGACCAAAGCTGCCATGGCCGATTTTAACCCTTTATTTGACTATATCGAGCGTAAATCCAAAGTTACGCTTCCCGAGGATGAGCGAAATTTGATCCTAAATAAACTAAAAACGAAAAAATTGCGGAAACGGCAATTTTTCTTGCAGGAAGGGGATGTATGTAAATACATGGGGTTTATTGTCAAAGGCGCTACACGCATGTTTGCCGTCGACGAAAAGGGGCATGAACATATATTGCACTTCGGACTGGAAGAATGGTGGGTAGGAGATTATGAAAGTTTTTATTTGCTGACACCCAGTAAGTACTATGTTGAGGCGCTGGAGGATGCCGACCTGATCCTGATTACCAATGAACAATTGCAGGAACTGGCACGGACAACAAAGGCAGTTGCTGCCATGCTTGATTCATTAAATCAGGGTGCCACCATAGCAAATAACAAAAGAATGCGTGCGGCGATCAGCCTGACCGCGGAAGAGCGTTACGAAGACCTGGCAAAAACCTATCCTCATTTTTTGCAACGTTTTCCTCAGAATATGATCGCTTCCTATCTTGGTATTTCACCGGAAACGCTGAGCAGGATCAGGAAGGCGGCCGTTAAGTAGGAGCTTAACGTCGAAGTTTTGAAGCAACAAAGCCCGGTAAAAACCGGGCTTTGTTGCTATTTGGCCGACTATTTAAAGTACGATGCTCTCCAATCCTCTTTGCAGCGCAATTTCCGCCTGACCCGGGTAAGCAGAACCTTCCACGCGGAAAATATTAACATCCGTCACTCCCAAAAAACTAAATAAGCCTTTTAGATAAGGTGTAGCATAATCATACCCCTGCATGGCCCCGCTTGTATAAATACCACCCGAAGCCATAGCGATATAAACTACTTTGTCTTTGATCAGGCCTTCAGGTCCGGCTTCGGTGTATTTAAAGGTATGGCCTACACGAGCAATATGATCTATCCAGGCTTTAAGCACAGACGGAACACCGAAGTTCCATAACGGTGCACCAATCACAATAATGTCTGCATCCATAATTTCTGCAATAGCTTCGTCAGAATGTTTTACCGCTTCCCTGTTTTCGGGGGTGTGATTTTCCGCCGGAGTGTAAAAAGCAGCAAGCGTTGCTTCTTCCAGGTGCGGAAAAGGATTTTTGGTAAGATCTCTCACCTTTACCGTGCTGCCTGGGTATTCTGTTTTAATTTTATCAATAACAGTATTACCCAGTTTAATACTCATTGATGCTTCGCCCTTTGGGCTTGAAATAATATGCAATATCTTTTTCATCTTGTTAAAATTTTACGAAGGCAAACTTAGATGCTTTCACTATTAAAAAGATATTACTATCCCAAAGGATAGTGGTATCGTTTAGGATAGTTCGTACCTTTGAGCATGGGTAAATTAAGACATAATTCGACGGAATGTAATGCAAACATTACAGCCGTACGCGATGCATTATATGTTCTAAACGGCAAATGGAAGCTTCCGGTGATCGTCGCTTTGGCTGACGGCCCCAGGCGGTTTAATGAGATACAAAAGTTAGTAGGCGATATCACACCTAAAATATTATCGAACGAATTACGCGAGCTGGAACTGAATGAATTTGTAGAGCGCAAAGTGATACCAACAACACCGGTAACGGTGCTTTATGAGCTTACCGCCTACAGTGAATCATTAGAGAATGTTTTGGAGGAGCTTAAAAAGTGGGGGTTCCAGCACCGGGAACGTATTATCGCGCATCGCAGGCAGGTACCGGCAGAAGTTTAATCATGTTCCTTCAACAATAGGATCAATGGCTCTTCAATGACATTGGGGGGCCTTGATGGGTCGTACACACCGTCAAAACTGAAGTACGATTAATGCCCTTAAACCGCAGGCCGGTCGGCATTGGTTTTATCGTAATATTTCTAAAAAAAAGCCTCAGCGGCAATGGCTGAGGCTTTATAATTTGGGGCTTAATTACCGTTTTTAATTTCGTCTGCGATCTTCTCGGCAACCGCGATCACAGTGGGGTTAGGCGCGGCCGAAACCACACCAGGGAAGATAGAAGCGTCCACCACCCGAAGACCGTTAACTTTGTACACCCTGCCATGAAAATCCACTACCGCTGTTTTGCTGCCTTCAGACCCCATGGGAGCGGTAGCAAATGGGTGCGCATAGCTGTCAACAGTGCTTTTCACCGAATCCCAAACCTGCTCGTCGGTCTTGGCATCCCAGGGGTTCAATTCCCGGACGATCATATCATCAAATTGCTTTGATTTAGAAATTTGCCTGGCCAGCCTGGCGCCTTCCATAATGCGTTTGCGGTCTTCCTCCACTGCTAGAAAATTCAGGTCAATGACCGGTGCTACTGACGGATCTTTGGAGGCGAGTTTTAAGGTTCCTCTTGATTGTGGATTGGTAAGCGCCACGGCAAAAACAAACCCCGCATGGGTCGGGCTCTGGTCAGGGGGGAACAGGTGAGTAGCGGTAATATGGAGGTCTAATTCATCTTCTTTGGCAAAGGAAGATTTGAACCAGACCTTTGCAGCGATAACCGGTGTCTGACGGCCAATGGTATCCGGGTTAACCGCATAAGCATTGTAATAAAAAGGCTGATCGATCAATTGTTCACCTACTGGCAGATCTGCCACAAGCGGTATATCTAAATTGGCGAGGTCCTGTTTCGGTCCAATGCCGGAACGCATTAATATAGCAGGCGTCCCGTAGGTACCTGCAGAAAGGATCACCTCATCGGCATAAAACTCACGCCCGTCCGCCAGCAGAACGCCATAGGCTTCGGTGCCGCGAAAAAGAACCTTGTCGGTCAGGGCATTGCCGATCACTGTTAAATTTGGCCTGTTGAGCACGTCATCGGTCAGGTAAGCCATACCGGTGTTCACACGAATACCATTGACGATATTCATCGGGTAAGGGCCTACGCCATGCTGTTCGCCGGCATTGAAGTCTGTTATTTCTTTATACCCGTTTTCAACTGTGGCATTGATAAATGCCAGTTGCAGCGGGCTGACATCAGCTTTGGTAAGCTGTGTGATCGGAAATGGGCCCGAATGCCCGTGCCACTTTTCGTCAGGGACATTAGATTTTTCCATTTTCAAATAGTAGGGAAATATTTCCTCCCAGCTCCAGCCATGGATGCCCTGTGCCGCCCATCTTTTGAAATCCACCGGAAGGGCCCGGACAGCTGCTGAACCATTGATAGAAGAGCTGCCGCCAAGCACCTTGCCGCGGAGGACGTGGATCGGGTGGCCGATATACCCCGGTTCGGAATGGTAGCCCCATTCGAAATTCGGATCATAATTTGCGCCGACAATATCACTCTTTGCAATAATTTCGGGAAAGTCGCCTGGTTTGAAAACCTGGCCCGCTTCAATCAGCAATACGCTGGCATCCGGATCTTCCGTCAAACGGCTTGCAAGTACCGCCCCGGCTGATCCTCCGCCGATCACGATATAATCATATTGATCACCCTGTCCCTGGTTTGAATTACTGTGCTTTTTCATGTTGCAATCTTTGGTTTTGTTTATGGTAAAATTGCAAACCGGGCCGGTTTTTAAAATTGATTAATCTCAGGAAATTGGGTTGACAAATGTCAAGACTGAGCGAGTAAATCGGCAATAGTTCAAAAGTTTTAGGAGCATGTCACCAACTAATCGGCAGGATGTTTTGAATGATCGTGTTTCAGCCAGGTAATGATCCCAAATACAACAGGGATAGCCAGTAACAGGAACACGGTTGGCAGCAGCCTTGCTATTGGCCAGGTTTTTGAAATCACCAAAAGTCCGATGAGTAACAAAACAACAACCTGGTTACACCGGATCACTTGCCGGAGATAGTTCCGGGTCTGCAGGTCGTCCGCATCAACCAGATAACCGATCATACACATGGCAATGAGAAACATGATCAGGCTCATTAACATCATGCGGCTCAGCATCAGTGGTGCGGGCAGAGCCGGGTATGCAATCAGGTCCTTCAGGCAGGCACTGAAAACCCCCAGGGCTCCAAGCAATACCAAATGAGCAAATACGAAGATCTGAAAAGTAGGGTAGCCGCCTTTCAACTCCTGCTCATTCGTCATATCGAAATAAATGCTCCAAAGCAAGAAGGCTATACTGATAGCCAGTACAAAAGCAAACCACACCGGCAAAGTTTTGTGGCCGACCGATGAAAGGCCGGAAACCGTGCTGAGTATACTCTCCGCCAGCACAATGATCGTAAATTGCCCGAAACGCTCAATCAAAGCAGGCGATGCGATAAAGGACTGCCCCCGCTTGTTCAACACCTTTTTGAGGTAACGGGCGCTGATTACCGGTGCCGACAAGTTAATTAAAACGGCCAGCAGGTGCAAAGGCAATATAGCAGGAAGCGGGCAGAAAAGTGAACCCAATAACAGCAGAAATGCAATGCTATAACACAGCAAGAACGGACTGCTAAGCTTGATATACGATCTGTCGTAAAACGAAATACTGCCAAGCAGATAAATAATAAGGCCCTGTATGATTAGAAAGCTAACCGTGAACTCGGTAGCTCTTCCCTGGAAAGCCGCAGGAATGGAAATGGCTACTGCTCCTATAGCCAGCATTTGGAGAAAGACGAACCAGCGTGTACGGACCGTTTCGTTACCATGCAAATCATAATACTGGGTTCCATTGATCCAGGACCAGTAAATAAAGCCAAACAGGAGCGCAGCCATACAGAGCGTCTTCCCGTCCGGGTGCGTGGCAATATGACCCGTTATTTGCCCGATGCATGCAACATAAACCAGATCGTAAAATAATTCCAGCCAACTGATCTTGCGGTAGCTTTCTATCTTTTCCAATTTTCGTGGTGGCTGCCACCATTTATTTTTGCTCATACGGCCAGTTAATACGTTCGGCGCTTAGCCGACCCGGGATTGGTTGCCTGACTGAATTTTAATTGCTGCGGGGGTATGCCCGTATTTCTGCTTAAAGGAGGTGTAAAAGTGCGACAGGTTCTCAAAACCCAGCTCCAGGTAAATATCCTGCGGTTTCCTGCTTTTTTTCTTGATGAGGTAATAAGCCTCGGACAGCCGCTTCTGTTTAAGCCAGCTTCCGGGTGATATTTTAAATGTTGCTGCAAATTCCCGCTTAAAACTGCTCAGGCTGCGGCCACTGAGCCTGGCGAAATATTTGATAGGTGCATTATGCTGGAAATTCTTCAGCATAAATTCTTCCAGGTCCTGTTTATGCGGATCGCTGAAATCAAACAGGAAAGATCTCAGGTTCAGCGGCAGCTCCAATAACATAACTATAGCTTCATTCACTTTGACGGAGGCCAGCTTTTTACTCACACTTTTTCCAGGTTGGATATACTGTAGTACGGAAAGGAAATAATCGTTGAGGATAGTATTTGAGTCCAGCAAAATGTTCTTTTTGCCCCGATATTTTTCGTCGCAGATAATACCATTATCCAAAGCGAACTGCTGTAGCCGCTCATTCGTGAGCAATAAGCAAATACACTGGTACTCCTTGTCCTTTGCCGGAATTTTGATGCTTTTGGCAAACTGGTTCCTGCGAGCCAGCAGGATATTTCCCTCCTTCAGCACGATCTCTCCCCGCTGGTGATAAACCTGGGTTTGTCCCGAAACCTGATAGGCCAGGACATGCTCATCCACAAACTGCTCATAGATATGTGCTTTTTCAAACGAACAGGAATACAGAAAGGCATCACCAAACATTTGGACAACAGGCTCCATAACAACAAAGTTAAATTTTCACAGCGCAATTTCATTTGCTGTGGAGTCCAAATTTACTTTTTATAAAGGCCAATACCTTTTGATTTTAATCCGGCGAGAAGAATTAAGTGACTTTGTTCCGGACCTTCCAGCAATCTTAATTTGGACTTCACAGCAACCTGCGGGCGCTGGCAGGTTTGTACTTTCGTAAATATCAAATTTACCATGGATACAGATATCGTCAAATTAAGTACAGACTGGGCGAAAGCAGAGGTTTTTTCGGGCAAGATGGTCTGGCTGTTTAGCGTGATTACCATACTTACCGCCGTCGGTTTTTGGTATTTGGGCAGAACCGCTATGGCCAGGGCTTTTGTCTGGCCGCTGCTGGTCGCCGGACTTTTCCTGATCGCCGTAGGTGCCGGATTGGTATTAGCAAACAAGCCGAGGGTCGATCAATTTGAACAGGCCCACCGCAAAGATCCCGAAGCTTTTGTTCGGCAGGAAATACGCCGAACGACTGAATCGCAAAAGCAATTGACGCTGGTCTTCCGGATACTGCCTGCCATTATTATCATCGCGGCCCTGCCCATCATAGGGTTACCCGGTTCTCCAATATGGAGAGCGATTGCAGTTACCCTGATCGTGACTGCAGGATTTTTGATGGTGGTTGACAGCAATACCGAAGCCAGGAATACCCAATATCATTCCCGGCTAGCCGCAATAAAACCATAAACTAAGCCGGTTAATTCATTTTGGACCTTACAGCAAATTATTCGGAATCAGGAATCAGGAGGTTTGTAAAAAAAATACCATATGAAAGCGATCAATAAAATTTACGTGAACGGCGAATTCATCACGCCGCACGGAACGGAAGTCATAGATCTGATTAGCCCGGTCACTAACAGGAAGACCGGTGAAGTGCGATTAGGCGATGAAGTTGATACCCAAAATGCGGTCAGTGCCGCAAAAGAAGCTTTTAAGACCTTTTCAAAAACGACCAAGGAAGAACGGATCCGTTACCTGGAGAAATTGCATTCCGTTATCAGCGGCCGCGCGAAGGACCTGACCGACATCATGGTGGAAGAATATGGCGGGACTTTCCAGTTCTCTTCTATGGTCACGCAAAACATGCTGAGCGATATCAATGCGATGATCGATACCCTGAAAGCTTTTGAGTTTGTACAAGCCGTTGGCAGTTCAAAAGTTTATTTGCAGCCGGTAGGCGTTGTTGGCATCATTATTCCCTGGAACATGAGTAACGGATTTATAGTTACCAAGCTGTCAACTGCGATCGCCGCAGGATGCACAGCTGTGGTGAAGCCCAGTGAAATGAGCGTACAGCAGACGGAAATTATGGCGGAGTGTTTTCATGCCGCCGGCCTGCCGAAGGGCGTCATCAACTTTGTCAATGGATTGGGTGATGTTGTCGGTGCTGAAATTACGCGTAACCCGGGTATTTCAAAGATTGCCTTTACCGGCTCTACCGCTGTCGGTAAGATCATTGCAAAGGGTGCAGTTGATTCCATGAAAAGAGTTACGCTGGAGCTTGGCGGAAAATCGCCCAATATCATATTGGATGATGCCAACCTGGAAGAAGCCATACCGACGGCCTTATTAGCGGCCTACCTGAACAGCGGGCAGGCCTGTGCAGCCGGAACCCGCCTTCTGGTGCCCGAAAGTAAGCTGGAGGAGGTAAATGCGATAGCAAAGGCAGCCGTAGCAAATCAGATCAAGGTTGGCGACCCGAAGGATAGCGATACGATTGTCGGGCCCATGGTGAGCAAAAAGCAATTCGAAAGGGTAGAGAATTATATCCGGATCGGCCTTGAGGAGGGCGCCACCTTATTAACCGGCGGTGAAGGCAAGCCCAAAGGCCTGGAAGACGGGAACTATGTACAGGCTACTATTTTCACCAACGTAAAAAACAACATGCGCATTGCGCAGGAAGAAATTTTCGGGCCTGTTTTAGTGATCATCCCCTATAAAAATGATGATGACGCGGTTGCAATAGCTAACGATACCACTTACGGCCTACATGCTTACATATTTTCCGGCGATAAAGAAAGGGCCTATCGCATGGCCTCCCGGCTTGATGCGGGGCGGATCTGTATAAACGGTCTTTCCCACGATTCCAAAGCGCCCTTTGGCGGCTTTAAACAATCCGGCGTAGGCAGGGAATATGGCATTTTTGGCCTGGAAGAATACCTTGAGCCCAAGGCCATTTTGGGATAACAGATCGATCGAAATTAAATTTAGATATATTAAAAACGGAACACTATGAGCATCGAAAAAAGATTACAGGAACTGGAGGACAGGATCGCCATCCGGGAATTGGTCGATCAATACACCTATTGTGCAGATACCCGCGATGCGGAAGGGCAAATGGCGATTTTCACTGAGAATACGAATTTTGAAGTATATATGGATGAGAAAGTGCCGGCGCCTACATATGTAATCACAAGCAGGAATGATCTTCGCCCTGTCTTCGACGATTTGAACCAATATCTTTCAACAATGCACTTCAATGGTCAGAGCACCGTTAAGCTTGAAGGCGACAAGGCAACCGGTACTACTTATTGCCGGGCCTATCACCTGAAAGTGGAGGATGGCGCACAAAAACTGATGATCGCCGGCATCCGTTACTATGATACCATGGTAAAACAGGATGGTGTTTGGATGTTTTCTGAACGGAAATTAAAAGTATGCTGGGTCGAGAACAGATAAAGCAAAATAAGCTGCCACCCGAAACATTTCAAAAAAACTGTCAATCCGGTGGCAGCTTTACTTACTTCCAGCCGCCGCCGAGGCTTTGGTATAGGGATACTATAGCTGTCAATTGCTTGTTAAGACCCTGGTTAAAGATTGACTGCACCAGGCCGCCGGCCACATTGCCGAATAGGGAACCGGATAAATTTTGTCAGACTGTAATGCTGCCGATCATTTATCCCTAAGCTTTGCTACAGTTGGGGTATAGCCGTATTTCTGCCTGAAGCTGGTGTAAAAATGTGACAGGTTCTGAAAGCCCAGCTCAAGGTATATCTCCTGCGGCTTTTTATCTTTTTGCGTAAGGAGGTAATGGGCTTCGGAGAGCCGCTTATCCTTTAGCCATCTCGAAGGCGTCGTCTTAAATTAGCTGTAAATTCGCGTTTAAAGCCGGTGAGGCTCCTTCCGGAAAGCTTGGCCAGGTTTTCGAGCGGCACATTGTAATGGAAATTTCTCAGCATAAACTCCTCCAGCCCGGGCTTGTTAGGGTCGTCGAAATCGAACAGGAATGTTCTCAGCTCCGGGTATAGCTCCAGTAACAACCCCATGGCTTCATTTACCTTCATGGAGGCCAGTTTTGTGCGTACCTCCTCACTATGTTCTATGTAGGGCAGCAGGGAATGAAAATAAGACCTGATAAAATCATGCTGCGGCAGTAAAATATGCTTTGGCCCGTTATACTTGTTATTAGAAATGATACCGGTAGTGAGCGCATATTGCCGAAGCCGTTCACTGCTCAGGACAAGTGCCACGGCCTGATATTGCCGGTCAGTCGCGGGCGCTTTGGTACATTTGGTGACCTGGTTCTTGCGGAAAAGCAATAGCTGTCCCTCTTGTAATACCAAAGCGCCCCTGTTGATCGATAAAGGTCTGACCCGAGACCTGGTAAACGGGCATATGATCCTGAACAATCTCTTCACCGGTGAAAATATGCGCCACAGAGCAGGACTTGATAAAGAATTCTTCAATTTTTCGCCTGGCAACTTTCATGATAAAGGTGTTTTATTGGAAAGCCAAACTGTTACGCTTTGACCGGGCTGGGTAACCCGTTCAGAAACTACCAAAACATTCGCCCAATGCTTCCGAAGAATTTCCCGCTTGGGCCATCCTCGTCCAGCGTTGCATATTTTACAAGGATTTTCGCGGCCTCATCCGGTGTTTGGCTGCCGGTATGGTCGGTCAGATCGGTAGCGGTATAACCAGGTGTAACACTGTTGATCTTAAATGGCGTTTGCTGCATGGCGTTTGCCAGCATCAGGGTATAGGCGTTGACAGCGGTCTTTGAAGTACTGTAGGCCATCAGGTTGCTGGCAAAATACTCGGACTTATCACGGTAATGGTAACCAAGAGAGCCCAACTCGCTCGATACGTTAACGATCCTTGGAGCGGCTGACTTTTGCAGCAGCGGCAGCATGGCCTGGGTGACCTGTACTAAACCAAAAAAATTGGTATCATATACGCTCCTTAATACTGAGATATCTAACGAAATGGCACTTTGGGGTTGGCGGCCTCCAATGGCGGCATTGTTGATGAGGACATCTAAATTCTCACCTTTAGCGGATATCTGCTCCGCCGCCGCTTTAACAGAATTAATGTCTGCAACATCGATCACGAGCAACGCTGCCTTTTTGTAGCCGGCAGCGTTTAGCCGCTGAACGGCCTCCAGCCCCTTGTTTTCGTCTCTCGCACCTACATAAACGAAGTACCCTAATTCGAGCAATTGCTTTGCAGTAGCGAATCCAATACCCTTATTACCTCCGGTAACCAGGGCGATCTGTAATTTCTCTTTCATATTTATAAATTAAACCCACCCACGCTGAGTGGATAGGTTATTGAATAGCTGTTTAATTTTCTGCCGGTGCTTATTTTTTTGCAGCTACCGGGGGCTGTCCGTCTTTAAAGAAAAAAGGATGCAAGGTCAGCCAGGCCAATGCGGGGAACAGGTGCATTGGGATGGTCATGCCGGGAAACAATTCGGGGCTTTGTGCAGTCAGCGGAAGTTTGAAGGCAAAAGGTGAAATGAGCGTGATTAAACTGAAAGCGACAAATGCCAGATTAAACACCCTGTTTGCATTCGCCTTGAACCATTTGCTGAACCACACGTAACCTAATGCTGCAATGGTACAGCTGATTACGCTGGCAATAATGATCGCCGATACGGTTACTATAGTGGAAAAATCGGCGCCCAGGGCAGCATGGTAAAAATGCTGGTAAATGGCTGACGCCAGACCTGATAACACGCCGGAAACCAGGCCGAGGGATAAACTACGTTTATACATGATTTTAAATTTAATTGTTATGATTTGGTTACTGGAACTGATAAATTGATTTTGATATTTTCATCAATCTCACCACCGGGTTTGCCAATGTTGTAATCGGTTCTTTTAATATTAAAGGCGGCTGTAAAATTTGCACCGTTACCCGACTTTTTAAATGTGAAGGGAACCGTAATTTCTTTGGTCACGCCATGCAGGGTCAGATCACCGGTAACCTGATAGGCGCTGCCGTTTTTGGTGATCCTTTTAGAGTTGAAAGTGATCGTTGGATATTTGGTTACATCAAGCGCTTCGTCACTTTTAGCATGCTTGTTCATCAGGGCATTTCCGGTATTCAGCGAATTGGCATCGACACTTACACTGATCTTAGCATTGGCCGGTGCCTGTTCGTCGAACTGAATATTCGCTTTGATCGTATTAAAAATGCCGCTGGCCTGATCGCACGAAAATTGAACGCTGTAATTGCTTGCCACCTGCCAGGTTTGTGCGGCGACTTTGGTAATGGTACCGATCACCATGATCAGTACCATACTTGTGAATAATTTAAAGTATTTCACGGCGGTATTAATTAGCGTTTAAGATGACATTCCCGTCAAGGCGGGCAATATCTGCCAGCATAGGAGCAGGGAAGCCTGCGCCAAGGCCGAAGTCCGAACGTTTGAAGGAGCCTATTACTTTGAAACCGGCTACGGTCTTTTTGTTAAAAGGATTGGTAGTGGTACCATTATAAGTTAATTCAAGTGAAACAGGCTTGGTCACGCCATGCATGGTCAGATCGCCGGTAAGGGTGTAAACATTTCCTTTGATCCTCTTGATGCCGGTGCTCTTAAATGTGATCTGGGCGTATTTGGCCGCATCAAAGAAGTCGGCGCTTTTTAACTCTTCGTCCCGTTGGTCAAATTCAGAGTTGATGGAATTGACATCAGCCGTTAATTGTACGGACGCATCGGAAAAATCGGGCTTGGTTGCCGATACGGTGATATCGACCGAACGGAACGAGCCGTAAACATCTGATACGGTAAGGAAATTGATGGCGAAGCCAATACGGGAATGCACTTTGTCATACGACCAGTTTTGTGCGAATGCAGAGCCAATGATTAACAGAAGCCCGCAGGTAATAATAATCTTTTTCATGATTTTTAATTTTTTACTAAATGATTTTTCTATTGTTTTTTATTTCACCGGTGCTGAAATTATCACCGGCTGACAATGCAAATGTCACTTCATCGCGGAGCCCCACTCTTGACGCTTATCAAAAAGTTTGATTGATAAATGTCAAGAAGATTGTAGTTGATATCCGGATCCTTTCCCTGCATTTATAGGGCTTTTCACGCCAATTTGGACGTTACAGCAAATAAAATTTGAGCTTTTTACCAAATAATTGCTCCAATAAAATTCCGTTCTTGTGATGAAAAAATGGGGCCGCAAACACGTAGGATTGAGTAGGGGACAAGAAAATGAGGGGCAATTTATGCTGGCCAGGATTGCTTTTGACCCCGAACGGTTATTAATAATTAAAACAGGATACTCCAGGAAGGAAGTGTAAAATATTTGATGATATATTGAGTTTTTCAGATTGAACTAATACGCATTTATGCTATGTATGAAACTCTTTTTAACCATCTCGAAATAAAATCGGGTGGAAAATTAACGGATGATGAACGTGAGGCCATCATGACTGTTTTCCAACGAAAACGAATGCGAAAAAGGCAATACTTTCTCCATGAAGGTGATGTTTGCAAGTACATAGGATTTATTGTGAAAGGTTCCTCCCGGATGTTCACTGTAGACGACAAGGGCCATGAACATATCATGCGGTTCGGGCTCGAATCCTGGTGGATCAGCGACCACGAGAGTTTGGTCAACCTCACACCGTCGCCTTATTATATTGAAATGCTGGAAGATTCCGAACTGCTTGTCGTATCATTTTCTGATGCCTCTGACCTGCGCGGCAAAAGCCGCTGCTTCGATGAGACCATTAAAAACCTTGATAAATTTCATAACATCGCCATTCAAAAAAGGATACACGCTGCTATTGGTATGACCGCTGAGGAAAAATTCGGGGATCTGTCCCGTACTTATCCTGAGTTTCTCGAACGCTTTCCGATGAACATGATCGCCTCTTATTTAGGGATCGCCCCGGAAACAATCAGCAGAATCCGCAAGATGGCATTACGCAAGTAACAAATCATTATAGCCATATCATATTCTTTATGCGTATACGCCTGCTTGAATCACATGCGTGATTTGTTTTAATTCCGTGTTTTCCCCTATTTAGGATTTAATTTCAGGCTGTGATAGTAACTGTTTATTTAGTAGTGTTGCTGGTTAGCATAGGTGCCGTATTTTCCAGTCCGCTTTTCTTTAGCTCCAGCTTTAGGTTCTCGAAGATCTGCATAGGCGCTTCTCCTGAAAACATATTGACCAGCCAGGAAGGGAGCGCCCCGGCAGGATCAACGTGAAGCACATATTCAACCCTGACCTGGTTATTTTCAAGTGGGGTAATAGTCCACTTCCCGGTCGAATTATTGATCCTTACGATGCCTTTTTTCTCCGGCATATACCCTGCAACAGCAGGCCCGTCGATGGTAATGGCGCCGGTTTGTGCATTTAAATTGCGGGTCAGGTGTGCTACAAAATCCCTGTTGGCTACCGGCCAGGGCAGGCTCACTTCCGCATAATAATAAAGCTCATCCTGAGATACCCGTTTTAACAGGGAGGATGATTTCAGATGCGAAACCCAATCCGTAGCGGTATTAATATCCATCACCAGGTTGGCAACAGCTGCCGGGGTGGCCTCATAGGTAGCGACAACTTTGATGGCACGTATTTTTGAATCCGGGTAAGAACCCGAATAGACCTTGATACCATCCTTATCCTTTTGTAATTTCCAGTCATCCTGTGCAAATACCGGGATGATCCTGATGGTCACCAGCAGTGCGGCAAATAGTATTTTAGTTTTCATCTTGTTTTGGTTTTTGAAGACAGATCAAAAATAGGTGGCATGCTTTTCCTGCGCCTTGACAAGGATCATTAAATACAATTGATAAAAGTCAATGACTCCTTAGCGTACGGAAGCCCTCCGTAATGTTTCATTGAATGCCATTTTTGAACACCTCTTCGCCTTTAGCTTGGTATCAAATCATCCTCCGATAACCCAACTGCTTCGCTATTACTCCCATCAAAGTAATTAGATAGTATTTTACATTATCATGTAAATATCCTATACAATACACCTAAGCCGTCTCATTAGCTTTGGTTAAACCCAATAATCTGAATTATAAACATAACCTTCAACACCGGAGAGATTTACGATAGGCCTTTAGCAAGCGTGTAAATTGATCTGACCGTTGAAGTCTTTTTTAAATTATGCACGAGTTTACCCTGGATTTAAAAATAGCGGCCCAAATGCCTTCACGTAAGGATTGGCGGATAGGTAATATCGGCGCCGGGGCAATTGTGCAGGGCTGCCACCTGGTAGCTTACCGTAATGCGGGTTTTAACCCATACGGTATCACATCGCTCAGCCGTACACACTCCGAAGAAGTTGCGAAGGAGTTCGGCATACCCAATGTTTACGACTCATGGCAGCAGTTAATAAAGGATGAAAGCATCGAGATCCTCGATATTGCCGTTCCGCCGGATAAGCAACTGGAAATAGTGCGCGAGGCGGTAAAACAGGCCGGTCACATTAAAGGCATCCTTTGCCAGAAACCACTGGCCATGAACCTTGAAGAGGCCAATGAGATAGTAACACTGTGTGAGCAAGCCGGGATCAAGCTATCTGTTAACAGCAATATGCGGTATGATCAGTCTATCCGCGCGTTGAAAACACTGCTGGATAATAATTATTTCGGTGAAATAGTGCTGGCTACCATTGACATGCGGGCCATCCCCCACTGGCAGGAGTTTCTGAAAAAATACGACCGCCTTGAAATGCTGAATATGGGGATCCATCATATCGATACCTTCCGTTACCTGTTTGGCGACCCGGAGAAGGTGACTGCAATAACCAGGAGCGATCCCCGAACCAAATTTCCGCATATCGATGGCATAACACAATACACGTTTCAATACGCCGGCGGACTGATGGCTACCAGTTTGGATGATGTTTGGGCCTGGCAGGGAGAAGGCACGCAAAAAGATATGTACATCAGGTGGCGGGTTGAAGGATTGGAAGGGATGGCCACAGGCGAGATAGGCTGGCCTAAATTTCCTGAGAAAGGACTAAGCACCATCAAATTTACCACCCGGCAGTTTCCCGGTCAATGGATTGAGCCGGCCTGGGACACCGTTTGGTTCCCGGATGCGTTTGAAGGGACAATGGCTTCATTACTCCGCGCCGTTGAAGAAGATACCTTACCCGAAATAAACGGCCGGGATAACCTGCACACCATGGCGGTTATTGATGCGCTTTACTTATCGATAAAAGAAGAACGGACCGTAAAACTAACCGAAACACTACAAAACCTTAAATAGTTAAGAGCAATGATATCAGTAGGCATTTTTAATGGATACTATCCATACACACTAGAAGAGACGATCAGCAAAATAAAAAAAGACGGCTTTAATTGCATCCAGCTCGACCTGAGCTTTAAAGATTTTGACCTGAACGACCCGTATACGCTACCTGAAACTTTAACTGTCGAAAAAGCGCGTATCATACGTAATGCTTTTCGCGATGCCAATATTGAGATAGTGGCTATTTCGGGATACACCAATCTTATTTCTCCCGATCCTGAAAAAAAGCGTAAAAACATTGAGTACGTTAAAACCCTGCTAAAGTTTGCCCGCGAGCTCGGAACGCCTTACGTGATCAGCGAAACCGGGACTTATGAACCCAGCAGCGATTGGGTATTTCATGAGAAAAATGCTACCGAAGAAGCTTTCCAGGAAATTAAGGCCGTGATTAAAGGCCTGGCGGAGTTTGCCTGGAACAATGATGCCGTGTTTTTGGTGGAGAACTATGTAAATAATGTGGTTGGCAGTGTTGACCAGCTGTTAAGGTTATTCAGGGAAATCGATCATCCGGGACTTGGCCTTTTAATGGATCCCACCAACTATTTCAATGGCACGAATATCAAACACGTTGATGCCGAGCTTCATCGCATATTCAACGCGTTGGAGGACAAAATAAAGATAGCTCACGCGAAAGACATTAAGCAGGCCGAAAGCAAACAAGAAAAACACGCCGATATCGACGCGGTAGAATCACACACTTTCCGCGGCGCGGGTGACGTGGAATTGCCGGCAGCAGGCCTGGGTGTGCTTAACTATGAATTGTATTTAAAGCTGCTTTCTAAAAAGCATCCCAATATTCCCATTATCATCGAGCACCTGGACGAGGAAGATATCCCGCGTGCAAAACGATTTGTAGACGACACGTTAAAAGCAATTGGCGCCTAACACAGGCTGCTCCATCATTTACCAGAAATTCAATACCATGAAAAATTTAAAATTGACTGCCGGACAAAAAGAAGCATACGATAAAGACGGTTATCTTGTTGTTAAAGACTTTTTAAGCAATGAAGAAGTCAGTATGTTATATGATATAGCCACAGGCGATAATGTACTGAAAAATAAAGCATTTGATTTTAACGACCAATCTGGCAAGCGGACAAAGCTTACCCTTTGGTTTACACCGGGAGATGATGCTTATGGCTTGTTAACCCGCAGCGAGGCCATGGTTCAGGCTGTTCAGGATCTGCTTGGCGAGGGTGAAGTTTGCCATTTCCACTCAAAGCTGATGCAGAAGGAACCAAAAACAGGCGGCGCGTGGGAATGGCACCAGGATTATGGCTATTGGTACAAAAACGGTTTCTTATTCCCTGATGCCCTGATCAGTGTGATGCTTGCCCTTACCGAAGCAACCGTACAAAACGGCTGTTTACAGGTATTAAAGGGTTCTCATAAAACAGGTCGTATCGAGCATAATTTTGTTGGTGAGCAGCAGGGTGCCGATATGGATTTTGTGAATGAAGCGCTGGGCCGTTTTGAGCGCGTGCATGCGGAGTTAGCGCCCGGCGATCTTTTGTTCTTTCATCCGAACACCCTGCACATGTCTGAAGCCAATACGTCCGACAAACCCCGCTGGTCGATGATCTCGGCTTACAACCTGAGTTATAATAAACCATTCAGGGAGAAAAATCTATCGTGCATAACACCGGTGCAAACTGTGCCTGATGATGCCATTATGTCTTCTGAAGTAAAAGGCCTGTCTGCCGACCGGGATTTCCTCCAAAAGGAAGACGAAATAACCCTGAAAGTAAAGTAACATAGCTATATTAACCCGTTAAATTGGAATTAAAATTTTTGTGCCCCCGATGGGGATGTGAGCAAATAAGCTGGGATTTGTTTTGCCGCAAGGTAAAAGATGCAGGTTACGATGGTGTAGAATATGCTATCCCGAATGATGTTGCGCTACAGGAGCTTGATGAGGCCTGGAATAGTTTTGAAAAGCATGGTTTGGCAGCCATCCCGCAGCATTACGGCACTTATGATGCGGATTTTGCAAAACACTTTGATCGTTATGCCGGCTGGCTGGAAATGGTAAAGCCATACAAAGCGCTCAAGATCGATTCGCAAACGGGTAAAGATTATTTCACTTTTGAGCAGAATAAGAAGCTAATAGAACACGCCGCCGGATACTCGAAGTTGAATGGCGTGCAAGTGCTTCATGAAACGCATCGTAACAAATTTACCTTTGCCGCCCATATTACCTTTGATTACCTGTCGCGGATACCGGAACTACGCATTACACTCGATGCTTCGCACTGGGTAAACGTAGCCGAATCTTTTCTGGAGGACCAGCCCGATGCGATGGCCCTTGCAATTAAACGCACCGAACACATACATGCCCGCGTCGGTTACCCCGAAGGCCCGCAAGTTCCCGATCCGGCAGCGCCCGAATGGCAGGAAGCGCTGCAACATCATTTAAGCTGGTGGGACAAGGTTATCGAACGCAAACGGTCTGAGGCTGCTACCCTGGTAACCATCACCCCTGAATTTGGCCCGTACCCATATATGGTGCATTTGCCTTACACACAACAACCCATTTCAGACCAGTGGGCTAATAACGTGTATATGATGAATTTACTCAAAGCCCGGTACGCGAATCTTTTAAAATAACGTAGTATGTTAGCCATGCCTAAAAGGAAATGGTTTGAGTATGAATTAATCAGACAAGCCTTCGGATTTATGTCTGAGGGATTTTTTATTTTTAATCATAAACTACACAGAGGCGTCAGAAGTTTTAACCTTTGGGATAATACGTGACTAATTAACCAATCCCCAAATTACAGCGAATAAGCAATTAAATAATAAGGATCCACTGTAACAGGATAGCCCTAAACATTGTCTTACCGTTATGAAATTTAAACATCTACTTTTTCCTATCCTGTTTATATGCTTATTATTCAACATTGCCCGGGCACAAACTACCGGCGGTAAAATTTCCGGGGCGGTGCTGGACGGCACTAAAAAAGCGCTCGATGGTGCTACTGTTGTCCTGATGACTGCCAAAGATTCCGCAGTGGTTAGCAGCCAGTTAGCCAATCCGGATGGCAGCTTTACATTTCAAAACCTCAAGAATAATACTTACCTGGTAAAGGTGACTTATATCGGCTATAAAGACTTGATCAGCGGCAAGGTGATCGTCAGCGGGCAGCAAACGGTTAAGCTGCCGGCATTCATTTTATCTTCCGATGGAAAAACGCTGAATACTGTGGCAGTAACCGCCCAAAAGTCCTTTATCCAGCAAAAGATCGACCGCACGGTGGTGAATGTGGGCGCACTGTTGTCCAATACCGGCACCAACGCATTGGAAGTGCTGCAAAAAACGCCGGGCGTGCAGGTGGATGCTGACGGCAATATCACCTTCAAAGGTAAAAGTGGTGTGATGGTAATGATAGATGACAAGCCCACTTATCTGTCGGCTGCTAATTTGGCTACTTATTTGCGCTCGTTACCGGCATCGGAATTAGACCAGATCGAACTGATGGATAACCCACCCGCCAAATACGATGCGGCAGGAAATGCAGGCGTGATCAATATCAAAACAAAGAAAAATACCAAAAGAGGCTTTAATGCCATCGTATCTGCCGATTATGCACAAGGTTTTTATGGCCGCAGCAGTGAAAACATTAACCTCAATTACCGTATAAACAAGGTGAACCTGTTTGCCAATTTATCGTATGATGAGCAGCACAGCTTCCGGAGATTGGAGATCGACCGCGATTATTTTGATGCTGCGGGTGACCAAACCTCGTCGTTAAAAGACATTTCCTATTTCAGGCCTACCAGCCACAATACCAATATCAAGGCGGGGATGGATTTTTATGCATCGCCCAAAACTACCTGGGGCATCGTTTATACTGGGAATATCTCGCCCGATCATGACAACAGCCCGGTTTACAGCTTGCTTTACGGCCAGAACGGCGAATTAGATTCGACAATCAATACACAAAACACTTCTAAAAATAAATTCAACAGTAACGGCATCAACGTTAACTATACGCACAAGTTCGACAGCACTGGTCGCGAGCTTACTTTCGATTTGGATTATATCCGCGATGTATCGAATAGTAACCAGTTGTTCGTAAACAATACGCTTTTACCCGACGGCGCTTTTACCAACCCGCAAACGCTGACCGATAACCTGCCTTCTTATATTAATATCTATTCCGCTAAGGTGGATTATACACACCCGTTGAAAGGAAAGGCTAAGATCGACGCCGGCATCAAGAGCAGCTATGTAAATACCGATAACGCCGCAAATTATTATAACATCGTAAATGGCATCAGCACCATCGACTATAACAACACCAACCGCTTTTTATATAAGGAGAACATTAATGCCGCCTATCTTAATTTTAACAAGAATTTCGGGCGCTTCACAGTACAAGCCGGGCTGCGGGTGGAGAATACCAATGGCGACGGGCATCAGTTAGGAAATGCCCTGAAGGCGGATTCGTCATTCGCCAATCATTACACTGACCTTTTTCCGACAGCTTATTTTTCCTATAATTTGGATACCGCTGGGCATAACGTAATGGTGGCTTCGTACGGTCGCCGGATAGGTCGCCCTAACTATGGCAGCTTAAACCCCTTTACATTTTTTGTGGATGAGTTCACCTATTTCTCCGGTAATCCATTCCTGAAACCGCAGTTTACCGATAATTACAAGCTGGCCTACAGTTTCAGGAGTCTGTTTACTGTTGCAGCAGCCTACAATTATACCACTAATGTGCAGGGAGAAACGATACACCGGGACGGCGACATATTTATAAGCACACAAGGCAATATCGGTCAGCAAAAAACAGTGGACTTTTCAGTTACCACCAACTTTCAGCCTGCCAAATGGTGGACGGTTAATTTATATGCCGAAGTATATAATAATACTTACAAGGGTGCATTTTACACCGGTTACCTCAATCAGTCGAAGGTCACTTTTGCGGGCAACGGCAATAACCAGTTCACTATATCCCCTACCTGGAGCGCTGAGTTGAGCGGCTTCTTTGATTCAGGCGGTACCTACGGGCAGTTTGTTACGCTGCCAAAGGGCATGTTGAATGCTGCCCTCCAGAAAAAAATATTGAATAACAAGGGATCGCTCAAACTGACCATGCAGGATATACTGCATACCTTCAGCCCAAGCGGTACCATTACCAATATTGCAAACGCCACGGCAACTTTCCATAATACTGTAGACACACAGGTGGCAACTTTGGCGTTTACCTACAGCTTTGGTAATTCAAACAACACACCCCGCAAACGTGAAACCGGTGGCGCCGATAGTGAGCAAAGCAGGGCGCATTAATTGGATTAAACGTTAATCAGGCAGAAGTAAATCCTCTAAAATATAACATGGCGGCAGGATCATTTAAAATAACCATACATATGGTTTCAAGTCTTGATGGTTATATTGCTAAAAAAGACAATAGCATTTCGTGGTTTGAGACACCTGATAACTATGAGAAAGGATCTGTTATAACGGATCAGGAAGCCGCTGAATTTCTTAAAGCGATTGATTGTTATGTGATGGGATCCAGGACATATGAACATGCTTTGGAATTGTCAGAATCCTACGGATGGCCTTACGGAGATGTACCGACCATCGTATTAACCCACAGAACCCTCCCGGTTGACAGGTCGAATATCGAATTTTACGCAGGCGATCTGCATAAACTGATAAATGAGCGGCTAAAGCCAAATTACACAAATGTTTGGCTTGTGGGCGGTGCTGAGCTTGCTAAGGATTTTATTCGTTTAAACTTAGGGGACGAAATAAGACAATCGATCTTGCCGATTATCCTGGGTGACGGCATACCATTTTTTGACCAGGTAGGACAAGAAAAGGTGCTGCACCTAAAAAACGTGACGGCTTACAAAAGTGGTATGGTAGAATTACATTATGAGATAAGAAACTGACGAAAAGCTCTTTTTTACCAAAAGCTTTCTGTTAGTTATTGTATGCCTTCAAATCCAGTCTATAACCCCTAGCCAGCAATTTCGGATCAACCTCAACCACAAGTTTTTTTGATTCCCCCTGCATTAATGAAAAATAGCCATCGCTGAATAAAGCCGGCAAGATCTGTTCGCCTGAATGATCTAACAATTGCGCCCTGATGCCAAATGCAGCTGTGGTTTTTGAATTATTGGTGACGGTATAGCTGAGTACCTTATTAATGCCGTTGGCCGCTACGCTGATTTTAGGCTCGCTTACTTTTAGCCCTGCCCTTATTGATGGCATTTTATTTAATGCAGTATAATCCAGGTACGTATTCCCTATCCAGTAAAAGTTATCCGATACCAGGCGACCATTGGCGTCAAACAGTTTCAGTTTTAAAAAGTGGACAGCTGAAAGTTGCGGCAGCTTGTCGTTATCGTTGAAAACAGTAAACGCTTCGGTTGCGGAGGTGAATTTTACATCCATCTTTTTCTTTTGGGTATAAGCAGGTACTATTTTGCCGTCCATGTTATAAACTTCCGCTTCGGCTGTTAACCTGTTTATGTCGTATGGCCTGTTGTTGATCACCTTGATGGAGTTGGTGGCGGCGTTCCATTGTATATGTACCGGTTCGCAGGCGGTTTTAGCGCCGAAATAAGCGCCGGTAAGGTCGTAATAACAATCGTAGGTTTGCCATATCATGGATGGGTAGGCCGACTGGCTCATCCAGATCAGCATGCCCGAAGCGTTATTCCACATATGGTCGTTCCATGCTTCAAACATCGCTTTCATGTCTTCTACATTCAGCAATTGCGCTTTTTTGCAGAAATCCTCCAGCGAAGTTGCCTTGCCATAACTTTTGCTGATGTCATTTATATATTTCACCGGCTGCGAGCCGCCGCCAAGTCCGCCATCAGTACTGAAATAATGCCTGGCCCACATATTGGTTTTGCTGTCAACCGACTCCGGTGTTGGTGCTACCCAATAGTCCTTCGGCATAAACTTTTTAAAGCTTTCCACATTTACAAATGTGGCCATGCCGAGCTCGCTTCGCATCCCATAATTATCCTTTGAAAACAAGTAATTGTCGTGCGGATCGGTGAAATAGGTTTTAGGATCGACATTGCCCCATATCCCGCTGCCGGAAAGTATCTTGCTGCCGCCATGAATGGAGAAGTTTGGATTATTCGGCCCGGCGTTTGAACGCGGAAAATATAGCCTGTCTTCACCATCGTTTTCTTTAATGGCTGCTACAATTGCCTTGTTCAGCGCACTGTTAACGCCTCCTTCGGGTACACCTTCGTTGGCGCCGCACCAAATCACTACCGATGGATGGTCGCGCAGCCTTTTTACCTTTTCGATGGCATTGCTTTTAAAGACGCTCAAACTATCTATCGCGCCAAAGTTATTCAGCCAGAAATCGTCCCAAACCATTATGCCATACTTATCGCAATAATCATAAAACGCCTCGTCGGTCACCTCGCCCGTCCAGTTCCTGATCATGTTAAAGTTCATGGCCTGGTGGAAACGGATGCGCGTATCATAATCCTTGCCGCGCGCCTTCAGCATATAGTCAGACATGCCCCAGTTACCGCCTTTTATCAGGATGGGTACATCGTTTACATAAACGCGTACCGGCCCGTTCAGCGAGGTGGTATCAGCCGTTATTTTTCTTATGCCGAAGCTTTTTTCTTGCATGTCCGATGGCTTATCGCCATCCGGTATAAATTGCACGGAGCAGGTATACATATACTGGGTGCCATCGGCTTTGCCGCCATAACCATTAGGCCACCATAATTTAGGGTTTCTGATGCTCAATTGTGGGTATTGATCTTTTTCAAACTCGACAGATTGGCTGCTGTTACCGCTCAAAGTGAGTTCCGGCGTGGTAACCGTAATATTGCCGGGATTGATAATTACCTTAAGTTTCCCGGTTACCGGCTGGCTAATTGCGTTATTGAGTTTTATTTTGATGCTTATGTTAGCCAATGATTTTGTTGGCAAAGTGGTATGTATCCACGGGTCTTCCACATTAACCGGGCCGGCGGCAGTAATGGTTACGATGTCGGTTATACCGCTGTTTAATCCGGGTACGGATGGCATCCAGTCCCAGCTGCCGCTGCTGAGGTAAGTTGGCGCTTCACGGTTAGCCAGGCCGTGATTTGTTTTTGGCGTAAAAACCAATACTGCAATTGTATTGGCCTTGTTTTTATTTAATAAATCTGTGATATCATAGTTTTCCCTTTGCACCAGGCCGTTAACTGTGCCGATATGATGACCGTTCAGGTAAACCTCGCCGCGTTTGTTTATACCGTAGAAATTAAGCCATATCCTTTTACCGGCGGCGAGGCCTGCACCGGAAAATTCAGCGCGATACCAATAAGGACGGTTATATTTTGCTTTGTCGACATTGTAAATGTTTTCCGCATAATCAGGATTGCTCTCTTTGCCTGCAGCAACGTAAGAGTAAAACACAGTACCGGGCACTATCGCGTTTATCCAACCATTGGTGTTAAATTCGGCATTTGACACCTGGCTTGCGGTATGCAATGTATCTTGCGGGGCGAGTTTCCAGTTTAAATGAACAATAGACTTTTGTGCATTTACAGGTAATACAAATGCGCACAGGCAAGCAACAAAAGCTATAGTGATAATTCTTTTCATAATTGATTGAAAGCAGGTTCGGCGAATTTATAAATAATTTGCTAAATCGGTTTATAAATTATCTGTTACTGTGGGTGTAACTATCTTTACGCAATAGTCGGACGGATTATATCTTGTTATAGAGAATGGAAAAAACCGCTTGAGTAAATTTCGAACAATGTGTAAATATCATTCTCTCCTATACTAAATTTATTTTTGTAAGTGATTCTATGACTTCGTAACCAACTTGTCGAAGGGCCGGATATGCAGGTATATTATCAAATTCTTTGACAATTCCGCTTTTAATTCCTCGAATCGATGCTCCCCCGGAATTATAATGTCGAAATTTATCAAACCGTTCATCTATTTCAGAATCGACATGGGCTCCGCCCTCTTGATTGGCTGCTTTTATTACTAATATTTCTCTCGTCAATGAAGTTCCGTCAGGGTTTTGGAACACAATTGCATTCCACCATGTCGTAAAGTCAATCCACCTATTTATTAGTGATTCTTTGAGAGTGGGATGATAGTTAGCAGTACCACCAATGCCATCATGAACTCCCACAAAAACTCTTTTTATTAATCCGCAAAAGACAAAATGAGAATTCGAATTAATCTGGCATGTATCTAAGAAACTAATATTTTTACTATTAATATGTGTAAGTCCAGATGTTGATATTGGATTACCATTTCTGTCTGTCGTATCATGAAGAAGAACCCTTAGAGTTGTAGCAATATTTAGTGCAGCTATTTCATTGCCTGAATCATAATTGTGGCATGCTAGCTTCAAAAGTTGTATTTGCTCATTAACTTTATTATGTAGATCATCTGTTGAACGAGTAAGTCTTGCCATTGTGGAGATCGGTTTAGATATCTCTAAATTACAAATTATGCTAATAAAAATATATACTATTCCAGCTTGTATTAAGCATTAAAATTTAAAAAAAATCACCCAACGTTTCCCCTACTCCTTCCGATGATGCATTTATAACGACAAAAAAATCCAATCTTAACATCATCAATTTAAAAACTATCACAATGAACCTGGTTAAAAAATTATTAGCGTTGACCGTATTTATATGCATCTGTTCGGTCGCGCATGCGCAGGTAGAGGTTACGCACGTGTCCTCCAAAGGCTTTACGGCTACCGGCTTTGGGGGCTTCCTTAATTTCAGCATCCCCATAACCGAAACCGATGCCGCGGTTATTGAGGCCGCTGCGTACGTTTATAGCAGTAACGATACGCATATGGTAGTAGTACCGGCGCTGGTTGGCTGGCGGCATTTGTTAGACCCAAATAACGACCATGGATTATATGTTGAACCCGTAGCTGGCTATTCCTTTGGCGCAACCGATATACAGAAGTATGATGCCAATGGCAATGCGCTTTACAAACCGGATGGCAACGAGATAGACCAAAAGGTGGCCGGACCGACCGGTGGCCTGGGATTTGGATATTTATTCGAGCAATCGGGGCCTATCACGTTCAATATCAGTTTGCGGTACGAGCATACATTTGTTATGGGCGATCCGGCATTAAATATTATTTCGCTTCGCATATCGCATAGCTTTTCATTCTGATCAATCAACTATATTCATATATTATTTGCGATTGATGAAAGATACTATGGGCTTCACCTAAAAATGAACCTTACTAAAAAGCAGACTGAAAAGTTAGTAAAAGCATGTATAAACAATGACCGCAGCGCCCAGGAGGCGCTGTACAAGCTATACTATGCCGATATGTTACGGGTTTGCACCAACTACCTGGCCGATAAAGAACTGGCCAGGGAAGCATTTAACGCCGGTTTTTTAAAGGTGTTTGAGTCCATAAAGAATTTCGACACAGAGAAGGGTGAGCTGGGGAGCTGGATACGGAAGATCATGATCTATTCATCCATTGACTTGTACCGGGCAGAGTTGAAGTTCAGCAGTCAAACGGTTAGCCTGACGGAACAGGAAACGGACTTTATATCGCCTGCTATTTTAGAGAAGCTATACTTTGAAGACATTTTAAAGCATATACAAACGCTGCCGGCATCAACGCAAACAGTGTTCAATTTATCGGTGATAGATGGTTTCTCGCATAAGGAGATAGGCGAGCAACTGAACATAAGCGAGGGCACTTCGCGCTGGCATTTATCCGAGGCTAAAAAGCAATTGCGCGGACTGCTTGAAAATAAAACCGGGGCAGGCAAGCTAACAGAAAGGAGGGGCAGCAAATGAAACGGACATTGAACAACCCCAACATCTGGCAGAAAAAGAGAGGTGAATTACCTGTTGACGGCAATCCGGAGGCCGACTGGATACAAATGCGCTCGGCACTGGATCAGCTCATGCCTGTGACTGCATTGGTTAAAAAGCCTTATCGTTTCAAGACTTCCAAATGGTGGTTTAATGGACTTATCGTTACTTCATCTGTTATAGTGCTGTGCACGGCAGTGCTGCTTTATCTTTCAAACAGGCATCATCCGATACCTGAACGGCGCCAGCAAAATATTACCCGGGATACGACGGTTAAAGATTCCCATCCTAATACTGTTATTACCGATTCGGCTCATGCCAATACCGGGCAAAATGTTATTAAATACAAGAAGGCTGATACAATAAAAAACAGGAAGGACACTTCAGCAAAAAATCATACAATTATTCCTGACTCGAACAAAATACAGCATCATGCTGACATTATCCCGCATCGCGACAGCTTGCTATCGCCTGTCAATATCAATCTACTCAAAACTGTGCATGATTCAGCAAAACTCCCGGTGATCGATAATAAGATCATCAGGAAAGATAGTTCAGGTGTTGATAAAAACGGGCATAAAAAGAGAAAACGGACGAAGGTAGGTGTGTTTATATAGCGACATTTTTACGATAAGCGATCCGTTATTTACAAAATCCCCCTTTTTGGTAGGATTACAGAGATAAGGTTATTGCTATATTAGCCTTTTCATTTTAATTTAAAAGACCTTTATGCAAAGATCAATCTTCTTAGCAGCGGCGTTTTTTTGCATACTACTGCATGCTGACGCACAAACGCTTACCATCCCACCCCAAATTGCCAAAACTTATGAGAACGGCACCCGGAATATGAACGGGAAGCCGGGCAAAAACTTTTGGGAAAACCACGGTCGTTATACTATCGCCATCAACGTTGCACCGCCAAACAGGCAGGTGAGCGGAGTTGAGCATATCACCTATTTTAATAATAGTCCGGATAAGCTCGACAGCCTGAACATGAAGCTGATCGAGAATTTTCACCTTGGCGGGCATGCTAATGATTCAGGACTCGGCATAACTGTGGATGATTTCAAGGTAAACGGCAACAAAGCTACCTGGGATAACAATACCGCTATTCTTACAAATTATATGGTGGCGCTGGCAAAACCGTTAATGCCGCATGATTCCGTTCAATTAGATATTACCTGGCATTACATTCTTAATACAGGCAAAGGCGGTCGCGAAGGTTTGATCGATTCCACTACCTTCTACATCGCTTATTTTTACCCAAGGGTTGCGGTGTACGACGATTACAAAGGCTGGGACAAACAACCGCATAACGGCGGACTTGAGTTTTACAACGATATAAACAATTACAAACTGAGCGTAACAGTGCCGAAAAACTACATCGTATGGTGTACAGGCACGCTCACCAATGCTAACGAGGTTTTACAGCCGGAGTATGCTAAACGTTTACAGCAATCATTCACCAGCGACTCGACAGTGCATATCGTTACGCCACAGGATCTGGCAGGCAATAACATCACTACCCAAAATGCCACCAACACCTGGATATATACCGCTAACGATATCAGCGACATGGCCCTGGGCATAAGCAATCATTACGATTGGGATGCTGCCAGTGTTGTTGTGGATGATGCCACCCACCGCCGTGTTAGCGCGCAAGCCGCTTTTGATGACGCCTCTGCAGATTTTCATCATTCGGTGCAGTTCAGCCGTTATTCGCTTAACTGGTTTTCGCATAACTGGCCGGGTATACCTTACCCTTACGAGAAGAGCACCGCTTTCCAGGGTTTTGCCGATATGGAGTACCCAATGATGATAAACGACAGCAAAGAAACCGACCTTGTGTTTGCCGAACTGGTGCAGGATCACGAGCAGGCACATACCTACATGCCTTTTTACATGAGCACGAATGAAAGTTATTATGCTTTTATGGATGAAGGCTGGGCAACCACTTTCGAGTACCTGATCGGTATAACTGAAAAGGGGCAAAAAGGTGCGGATGAGTTTTATAAATCATTCAGGGTAAGGCGCTGGATCCATGGGAAACATGACAAAGAAACTTCGATTATCACCCCTTCACCCGACGTGAAATTTGGCGGCGGCAACAATGCTTATGGCAAACCATCATTAAGCTATATTGCGTTAAAGGATATGCTGGGCGATAAGCTTTTCAAAAAGGCACTGCACAATTACATGAACAACTGGCATGGCAAGCACCCAATTCCGTGGGACTATTTTAATGCAATGAAGGCCGGTTCGGGCAAAAACCTGGATTGGTTCTTTTATAACTGGTTCTATACGCCGTCTTATATAGATATCGCGCTGGACAAGGCCGAAAAATCAGGTAGCAGCTATGAGCTAAGCATCAGGAATATCGGCGGCTTCGCTGTCCCATTCAATGTGAATGTTGAATACACAGACGGCACAACCGATACGATCCACCAAACACCTATCGTTTGGGAGCATGATCAGAAAAATATCACGGTTAAGGTAAAAGCCGCAAAGGAGGTAAAAGATATTACGCTTGATGGCGGCATTTTTATGGATGCCGACGAAACCAATAACAAATGGATGGCTAAATAAGCATCCCGGAATTAACTATTAATATAAGCGGGGCTTATGCCCCGAAGGCTATTTTCAATGGAGAATAGCCTTTTTTATTTCATAAATATTTGCTCATCCTTTTCATTATTAGCCTGGTAAGAAGAAACATTCCTACTATGTTTAACGTATACCTGCGATTAATAGGAACCTTTATATTCTTTTCAGATTGGCAATTTATTTTCTTTGGCGTGGACCTGTGTCCGGCAGGCTGAATGGGCTTTGTCGTTGGATCTTTGGTGGATTTCTCTCTATTCTCCTTATCACACTTGCATCGGCTGCAAATGCGCAATTAATCCGGCCCGAATTTGTGCATGTGGGCACAGCCGAAGGCCTGAGCCAGATAAATGTGAACTGCATTATGCAGGATAGCCGCGGATTTATGTGGATAGGCACGCGTAATGGCCTTAACCGTTTTGATGGTTACCAGTTTCTCAATTTCCGCTATGACGCTACAGACAGCAGCTCCCTGAGCAATAACATGATCAATGATATTGCCGAAGATCATTATGGCAATATCTGGTTTGCCACACAGGGCGGGTTGAATATGTATGATCGTAAAACCGGAAGTTTTGTCCGCTACATGCACGATGATAAGGTAAAAGGTAGCATTAGTAGCAATGTGTTGAACCGGCTGGCATTCAGCGACCGTGATCACATGATCATCGCCATGCAAAATGGCGGACTGGATAATTTCGATATCAATAAAAGAACTTTCACACACCTCTATATCGCACCAAACGGTAAACCTGAATATAATTTCCGCACCGTTTATGCTGATCACTCGGGTACCATCTGGGCAGGTTCAGGCGCTACAGGGCTGTATAAGCTTGATCTGAAGAAACGCACTTTTAAAAACATTGCCCTTACAGATGGCCAGCACCATACCAACGGAC
>Ga0206937_10029_pt1 | contig 49386 bp, 41 predicted proteins | sample Alteio_BWOrgHeat_11_FD_152923 | JGI IMG/M metagenome (GOLD analysis project Ga0206937, IMG submission 152923) | Enriched cells from forest soil in Barre Woods Harvard Forest LTER site, Petersham, Massachusetts, United States -... | ecosystem: Environmental > Terrestrial > Soil > Temperate forest >... | reverse complement strand
TCGCTGATCGCAATAAGCGCCATTTCTGCATACATGGGCATGGCGCGTAAGGCGCGGCTATTTGCAATGGTGATTGCGGTTACTATTCCCGAAGTAGTTTTGCAAGCGTCGAGTACCCAGAATGATGTCGTTGTTTCTTTTTTTATTCTCTGCGCCTTTTATTTTATGCTAAAGGCGATCGGTACAGCACAGTTAAAATATTTCTTGCTTTTGGGGTTAGCCACCGGTTTCGGTCTGCTTACCAAAGGTACGGCCTACGTGTACATGTTCCCTGTATTGCTGATTTTCGGTGTCATGATACTGGTACGATTATTTAGTGCCCGCGACTATTCCCTTATCAAAAAATCGTTGTTAATGCTTGTGATCGTGGCAGTGATCAATACAGGCTATTACGTCCGCAATTACCGGCTGGCGCACAACCTGTTGGGGGTTGATAAAACCGAGGCAAAAGTATATTCAAATGAACAAATCAGCCCGGCATTACTGGCATCGGTAATAATAAAGAACGCCGCCCTGCATATGGAAGTAATGTTTGCAAAAAAGGTATCGTTATGGGCGGATTCAGGAATAACCAAATGGCACAGAGCTGCGGGCGTAGATATTAATAATCCGGCGGTGAATTACCGGGGCATGGAATTTACACTTAACACCGATGTAACAAATGAAGATGACGCACCTAATCCTTTCCATTTTTTATTGATAATATCATCAATTGTTATTGCCATTGTTTTTTGGAGGCAAACCAGGAAGGATCAGCCTGCAGTTTTGCTCATTACAATCGTTTTGCTGCAAATCATACTTTTTTGCGCTTATCTCAAATGGCAGCCATGGAACTCGCGGCTGCATACACCTGTATTTTTATTGTCGGTGCCTTTTATAGTGTATGCATTCAGTTTGTCAGGCAAACTGTTTAATGCCCGCTATTTTATTGCGCCGCTCTTGCTTGTTTATGCGCTGCTGGTGTCTATTCACAACGACCCGCGCCCTGTGAATGGTAAAATTTTTACCGAATCCCGCTATCAGGAATATTTTGCTGCCCGTCCTGAGGCTTATACTGAATATAACAGCATAAACAGCCTTGTGAGGAAAAACAATTTTAAAAATATAGGATTAATATTCGGGGTGGATGATTGGGAATACCCGCTGTTTACTGATTGTTATAACAAAACGGCCGTTCCGGTTTATATCGCTGTGAATAATATCACCCGTAGCTGCGATACAACTGCGAAACCGGTAGACTGTATCATTTCCACAAAAATAAATATTCCCTTTATCGATTATAATAAGAGACGATATTATAACCAGGATAAAGGGAATAAATTGATCTGCCTATATCGATAGGTACTTAAGCGAATAGCTTGTTAATTATGGTACGCAACCCAGGGCTGGCCATTATAAGTATTATGATCTTGACGGGAGTTAAAATTGCGATGGGTGTGTGTGGAAATTTATAAAAACGAGGCTTGACCGGCAAATTACCCCGTTTCCTTAATTGAAGATCACAAAATGGTTACTCAAAGCTCAGTACAATTTTACCCATATGCCCGCTGCTTTCCATTAACTTATGCGCATCCGCAGCCTTTGCAGCCGGGAATACCTCATAGATCACCGGCTTTATTTCGCCCGAATCAAAAAACGGCCATATGTTTTCTTCGAGACTTCGCGCCACGGCAGATTTAAAAGCAATATCCCGTGACCTTAATGTCGATCCTGTTATCGTAAGCCTTTTACGCATAATGAGCGACAGGTCTATCCCCACATCTTTCCCCAGCATCATATTGATCAGTAATAATCTGCCTTCATCCGCCAGCGATTGCAGGTTTGGCGTGGTATAATCGCCGCCGATCATATCCAGTATCACATCAACACCACGACCATCGGTCAGCTGCTGTATCACGTCCTTAAAATCCTCGGTTTTATAATTGATAGCTTTCCTGGCGCCGATCTTTTCGCAGAAATGGCATTTCTCATCGCTCCCTGCGGTAACATAAACTGTACTACCCATTGCTTTCGCCATTTGTATCGCAGTAACGCCAATGCCGCTCGATCCGCCGTGCACCAGCAGCGTTTCGCCTGGTTTCAGCCTCCCCCGGTCAAACACATTGCTCCAAACGGTGAAAAAAGTTTCGGGTAATGATGCAGCTTCTATCATCAGCAGATCATCAGGTATCGGCAGGCATTGCCCGGCCGGTACGTTACAATATTCGGCATAGCCACCGCCTGTTACCAGCGCACAAACGCGGTCGCCGGTTTTCCAGCGGCTAACGTTAGCGCCAACTTTGCTGATCACGCCTGCAATCTCCAACCCCGGGATATCCTGCGGCGCACCGGCAGGCGGCGGATAATGCCCTTTACGCTGGGCAACATCCGGGCGGTTAATGCCGGCTGCGGCCACTTTCACCAATACCTCGTCATCTGTTATTTCGGGTTTGGGTCTTTCTGCTAATTGCAAAACTTCAGGGCCGCCGGGCTGGGTGATGATGACTGCTTTCATTTGGGGTAAATATCAGCAGTAAAACGCTGCGTGGCAGGCGAAAGTTTGTAACAAGATTGCGGGAAACTGATGCTACTATCACCTATAGAGTTCTACCAGTTTTTTGGTCAGATCAGCTACCCCACCTTCGTCGTAATCTCTTTTATACAACCGGCTGTCGCTTCGGTAACGCCCTATTATCTTATGACCTTTGTCTACAAGTAAAAATAAAGTCGGGCCCATTTCACTGATATTATAAAAATCATCAAGGTTGGCCACCGGATCTGCATATATATTGTGCCATAGTGTGAGCTTTTGTTTTTTTACTGTATCTCTCCACATTCTTTTAAACGGGTAGTCCAATGATACACCAATAATATTCAGGCCGTGAGGATGATATCTATGACAGATCGTTTTTACTTGCGTATTGTTATTGGCGTCAATCGTAAAGAAATAGATCAGCAAGTAATTTTCGATTTTAATTGTTCCCGAATTAAACCTGCTGCCATCGACATTTATGCCTGATGGCATGCGGAGAGTAGTGCCTACCGCCCCGGCTTTACGGCGTATGATGATGCGCGCTATCGCCTTGCCCGAGGGACTTTCCTTTACCGGTTCAGTAAACGCATTATAGGGCTTTTCTACCGAGTCCAGCCGCATTTCGCTTCCGGCAAAGTTTTGTAACAAATAGGCGCTTAAGTACGATTGCGGATGCGAACGGATATAATAATAATCCTCACTGTCTGACCGCAGGCCCAGTTGATCGAGCTTTGCAGCAACAGCTACGTGTGCCCGGTGATTTTTAGGGGTATTGCCAGCCCTTTCAATGGCAAACATGATTTTATATAGTGAATCTTTGGCTTTATTTATCGGCTCTTCATTTTTCCGCAGATCATTCCACTCATCCTGTGTTGGTGAACCGGTAATTTTTGCCTGATCAAATTCACCTCTTCTCAACGTAACAGTCATATTTCCGGGGCTTAAGAATAACTCGCTGTAATTTGAAACATCGGCGGTATTTTTAGGATCAACTTTGTCATCATTCATGATGCCGGCATACACAGGACTGCTGATATAGCCTTTAAATACAAAATGGCCGTTTTTTACATGAATTGTGTAGGAATGCCGATGCCCGGGGATATCCGGATATATTAAAATAACTTTATGTATATTGCCGGTAACGGTTCCCGTTAAGATAAAATTATTGGTGTTTATTTTATTTTGCGGATGCGATAAAATAGTAATTGATAAGAGAGATAGCATAAATACCAGGCTTTTCATTTTAGGTTCAAATCGTTCTTAAATTTAGATATTTGTTATTGATAAAATCATCATAGCGGCCCCGCAAAATATTATGACTTTACGATTATGTGATTCTATGGATATTATCGGAGAAACTCATTTCTTTGTTGGGAAAAACTAAAACTAATATGTCATTACAACCAGGCCAGCCAGCACCACAATTCACTTTATCATCAACTGAATTAAAAAGCATATCGCTTGCCGATTATAAAGGCAAAAAGGTAATTCTCCATTTCTTCCCCTTAGCGTTTACCGGTGTGTGCACCGCACAGCTATGCACTATGCGCGATAATTTTGGCTATTACGATGGCCTTAACGCGGTAATACTGGGCATTTCGGTGGATTCGCCGTTTACGCTGGCAAAGTTTAAAGAAGAGAATGGTTACCAGTTTGAGTTGCTCTCTGACTTTAACAAGGAAGTATCAACAGCTTATGGCGCCATATACGATGCCTTTTTTGGTATGAAAGGTATAGCCAAACGCTCAGCATTTGTAATAGATGAAGCGCAAAATATTGTTTATGCCGAGGTGTTGGAAGATGCCGCAAATCTGCCCGATTTCGCTGCAATTGAGGCGGCTGTGAAGTAATTTCAATTTTTTGTGGCAGAATAAAAGATTTTTCCCTATTTTTGCAGTCCCGAAAAAAGACACGGGAATAATGCATTTGTAGCTCAACTGGATAGAGCATCTCACTACGGATGAGAAGGTTTGGGGTTCGAATCCCTACAAGTGCACAGATAGTGGTTTCAACCTCCTTAACAGCATCAAGCCTTTCAGTAAATACCGGAAGGCTTTTAATTTGAAAAGACAAGCATGCTAAACTTGGTATTGTTCGGCCCCCCAGGAGCTGGTAAGGGTACTCAATCACAAAAACTTATCGAAAAATATGGTCTTATCCATCTTTCAACCGGCGATCTGCTGCGCGGCGAAATTGCGCAAGGCACCGAGTTGGGTTTGGAAGCTAAAAAGCTGATGGATCACGGCCAGTTAGTGCCTGATGAGGTGGTTATCGGTATGATCAGTAATAAACTGGACGCCAATAAGGATGCTGGAGGTTTTATATTCGATGGCTTTCCGCGTACGGTTACGCAGGCCGAAGAATTGGATAGTTTATTGGAAAGTAAACAATCATCTATTACAGGTATGATAGCTTTACAAGTTGATGATGATGAGCTCTTACGCAGGTTGTTATTGCGTGGCAAGGATTCGGGTCGGGTTGATGACGCTAACCCTGAAGTGATTGGTAAACGCATCCACGAATACAATAATAAAACCGCTCCGGTTGCTGAATTTTATAAAAAGCAAAATAAGTTTGAGAGCGTTAATGGTATGGGTACGGTAGATGAAATATTTGCTGCTATATGTGCTATTATCGACAAATGGCTTAATAAGTAATAGTCCGGAAGTCGGAAAGTCCGAAAGATGGCTTACGGCTCATAAGTATATTTTAACTTGCGGACTTACGGTCTTTTCCGACTTTCGGACTCTTCCGTCTTTCCCACTTAAGACAAACATCATGTCCCAAGGCTCAAATTTTGTTGATTATGTGAAGATATGTTGCCGTTCAGGACATGGCGGGGCTGGCTCTGCACATTTACACCGCGACAAACATACTGCCATGGGCGGCCCTGATGGCGGCGACGGCGGTAGGGGTGGCCACGTAATATTACAAGGCAATGCCCAACTGTGGACCTTGCTCCACCTTAAATTCCGTAAACACGTAATAGCCGGCGACGGTGATTCGGGAGGCAGCTCACGGCGCTCGGGCAAAACCGGTCGCGACGAGATATTGGAGGTACCGCTCGGCACCATAGCAAGGGACGCCGAAACAGGAGAGGTCATTTTCGAAATAACCAAAGACGGCGAAACCCGCGTCCTTACAGAAGGCGGCAGGGGTGGCCTGGGTAACGAGCATTTTAAATCGGCAACATTTCAAACCCCGCGCTTTGCACAACCCGGCGAACCCGGCAAAGAAGACTGGAATATCCTGGAGCTAAAATTACTGGCCGATGTTGGTTTGGTGGGCTTCCCGAATGCGGGCAAATCGACTTTGCTTTCTGTTGTTTCGGCAGCCAAGCCGGAGATTGCAGATTATGCATTTACTACATTGGTGCCAAATTTAGGCATCGTGGCTTATCGCAATAACCGCTCTTTTGTAATGGCCGATATCCCGGGTATTATCGAAGGCGCATCTCAGGGTAAAGGTTTGGGGATACGTTTTCTGCGCCATATCGAGCGTAACTCGGTGCTGTTGTTTATGATACCTGCTGATACTACCCGCACCATAAAAGAAGAATACGATATTCTCCTTAGAGAGCTTAAAGAGTACAACCCAGAGTTGATGCAAAAGCCGCGCGTACTGGCCATCACCAAGTCTGACATGCTGGATGACGAGCTACAGCAGGAAATGAAAGCCGAACTGCCAAAAGGCATTCCATCGGTGTTTATTTCATCCGTAGCGCAGAAAAATATCGATGAGCTGAAGGATTTGCTTTGGGTGGAGATTAATAAGTAAATAATAATACGGCGCCAAACCGCCCGGTCAAGTGTCCACACTTGACCGAAACACAGCTGTAAGCGTCCACGCTTACAATAAATTTGAAGATTTTATTACGCAAGCGTAGACGCTTGCAATAATTAGGGTTCAAGTGTGGACACTTGAACCGGCGGCCAGCAGGGCCAGTGAAAGTGGGCAGGTGAGAAATCTTTTGCGCCATGCCCGATGGACTGTCCCGCGCAAAAGATTTCTCCTCACCCCAATGCGCAGCCCAACGCTTGTTCGTTCGAAATGACATATTTGTTAATATGGCCTATTTCGCCTCAAACAGCACATAATCCTTACTCAACCTCTTCGAAGTAAAGTTCTTATATCCCGGAAAGAATTTAGTAAACATCGTATCCAGCGTGGCATTGTAACCGGCGGGCAATAAAATATACAACGGCCCGGCATGCCCGTCATAACCATAATCGTCATAATTTACGGAAGTTGCAGAAGGAGGTACATCCAATGCGATCACCCGGTTGTGTTTTATTTCCAACCCCAGGTCGGAGCCGATAAAGGCAAAAACAGCATTGTGGTTTTCCTTATCAAGCTGCATGATGTAGTTGAGCGAAGGCTGATCGATATATTCCTGCGCCATGCCTGAGTTGCCGTGTGCGCTGATGTTCTTATTGAATTTATAACATTTTACAAAGAAGGCATAATTGATTACCGCTATTGCTACGCAGACCACCACCAGCGCTGCTTTGAACACCATTTTAAACCTGCCAAATAGATACAACACTCCCGGTACGATCAGCAGCCCGATGATCCTGAAATGCCTGCCCTCGTAAGATATGCTCGATTGCCGCATAAAAGCCATACTGAAAAACAGTACTGCAATAGTGTAAAACACGATCAGGAACAGCCGGTAATTATTCTTCGGTACATAGCGCATTACGGCGGCAATCAACGCAAGACTTACAATAGCCGAAAGCCCAAGCACCACCAGCGCAGTTACCGGCGAAAGCAGCGAACCTACCGGGTGGAAAAGCAGCCCGTGCGCCAAATCATCCACCGAAAATCCCGAAAGCAGGGGTGAGCCGATAGGAAAAGTAAAATTCTCCCAATTTATGCTAAACCCCGAAGCTGCGGCTGCCGGATTATTACCCTTCGAAAGAAAGAAAACATAGATGCAAACAAGTGCCGCCAAAGCCGGAGCGCCGATCCATAGAGCGTTTTTCACCAGTTTTTGCATGTTCAGCTTGGCGGCTATGGATGACATTCGCAGCCACATACAGAGTAACCCCGCTGCATAGATCCATACGAAAGATGATTTAAACAGGAAACCAAGCCAGCCGCTCAGTAACACAAAAAGCAGCATTTTTATGCCCGGCTTTTCAATTGCCGAGCATCCGTATAAAAACCATCCCTCAAAACCGAATAGCAATACTTCGCCGCCATTGTAAAAGGCAAATGGCAATACAAAAGCCTGCTGGCAGATAATAAAAAGAACGCTCAATACGGCGACCAAAGGCGTGAAGCCGATCTTTTTAAAGAAGGAATAAAACCCCAGCACGCCCGAGAGATCAAATAGCAAAACGGTCAATGCCGTTGCATGCCCGGTATTCAAACCCAAAATTGATTGGAAAAACAGCGGAACCAAATATTGCCCCGGCGACCACCAGGTTAAATACATCGATGTGTTTTTCGAAATATCATCCTGGTTGGGTGCAATAAAGGTGTTGAATGGGCCGCCCATCTGCATAGAACGCATCACCTGGAAGCCATGACTTGGATCGGGAAAAAAAGATGGAGGACTGATCAATACGAATATTCCCAATATTACCGTAAGCAACACAACAACGGCTAATATGATATTTGCCGCCCTTGCTTTCATTCTTCAATAACTCTTGAACGGACTTTTACTGCCGGATTACCCTGGTAAACTGAATAGGCCTCCAAGTCTTTAGTGGCAACAGAGCCTGCTGTTAGTACGGCATGCGAAGCAACGGTAATGCCCTGGTTCACTATCGCCTGCGCGCCTATCCAAACGCCATCTTCCAATGTTAAACTTCCTGTTATCAGATTGAACGTGGTTTTCTTATAATTATGACTCCCGGTAAGCAGGAGCGCACCTTGCGAAAGGCATACGTTAGCGCCGATGGTGAGATCTACAAGGCAATCGATCCATACGTTTTCACCTATCCAGGTATTGTTGCCGATGGTGAGGAGCCAGGGGTACTTAATGTTTACACAGGGTTTTATAGTTACCTGTTTGCCTATTTTCGCGCCGAATAACCTGAGCAGGAATATCTTAAATCCATTTATCGGTACGAGGTTTGTTTTAAAGAACAGCGCATTTGTATAAAGCCAAAGCAGCCTCTTTAATGCATTCCCGCCGGGGTGGTAAGGATGATTGTTATAAGATGCGAGGTTAGTTTGCAGCATTTGTGGTATTTACGCGGATATCAAAATCCAAAAAGTAAACGGCGAATTAGGGTCTTAGTCCAAAAATACACTATTTTGCATTAAATCAGCAGAAACTCCGCTCCATAGTGCCAAATTTAAAAATATCGTTAATCACGTCCTGTTATAATGCCGAAGCCCATATCGGCAGGTGTATCGAGTCGGTGATCGCCCAAAATTGTCCCAATCTTGAATATATTATTATCGACGGCGGCTCGACAGATAATACCCTATCAGTCATTAAAAAATACGAATCTTATATAAGCAGGATAGTAACTGAACCCGATAAAGGGGTTTACGACGCCATGAACAAAGGCATTCAGCTGGCTACCGGCGAAGTAGTTGGGACGCTGAATGCCGATGATTATTTTGCCGCAAACGATATTCTTAAAACTATTGAGAATATTTTTATAACTAAAAATACAGATATTGTATACGGCGACCTTGATTATGTGGATTTTAATGAAACTATTATCCGCAGATGGCGTACAAAGGCCTATATAAAAGGTATCTTCAATTGGGGCTGGATGCCGCCGCATCCTACGTTCTACTGTAAAAGATCGTTATTTGACAAATTAGGACTATACAAACTGGATTACGGCACCGCGGCCGATTACGAATTAATGCTGCGGTTTATGCATGCCACCAATCTTAATACTTTTTATATAAACAAAGTTCTTATAAAAATGCAGCTCGGGGGGCTCAGTAATAAAAGCTTCTCCAACCGGCTAAAGGCCTGGGAAAATGACCTGAAAGCAATGCGGAAAAATGGCATCAGGCTTCCCCTGTTAACCCTAATAATGAAGCCGGTACGAAAGGTTCTGCAGTTTTTTTAAGAATTGTTGATAAGTTGAAAAAAAGTGTTAAACACAGAAGCTTTAATTGCTGATTTTTAGCATGCCCGCTTCTATTGATCCAGACCGTATGCAAGATTTTTTACATGCTTATCCCCTCATAGCTTATACTTTCATTATTGCCTTTTCAACGGCAATTACACTCCTTGCTATCCCTTCTATATTGCACGTAGCACGCGAAAGGCACTTATATGATGACCTGGGCAGTTTCAGAAAACACCATGATCATGGCATCCCGCGTTTGGGCGGCATAGCCATCTTTGTAAGCTTTACCATCACTTCGTTGTTATTTGGCTTTGCCGATAAATCATTGCCTACCAATTATATACTTGGCGCCTGTATCATCTTGTTCGCAATGGGCATGAAGGATGACCTCACCGGTGTAAACTCGAGTACTAAATTTTTATTGCAATTTATTGTAGGCGCTATATTGGTAGTATTGGGAAACATACGCATTTCCAGCCTTTATGGCATATTTGGTGTGTACGACCTCCCTTACATTGTGAGCGTTGTATTATCCATACTGATCATTACCCTTATCGTTAACGCCTTTAACCTGATAGATGGCATCGACGGGCTGGCATCAACTACCGCAATAATTGCAAACTGCACATTTGGCGGCTTGTTTATTTATATGCATCAATACCAACTGGCACTGGTTTCATTATCGTTGGTTGGTGCGGTAGCCGGGTTCTTAAAATATAACCTTTCACCCGCAAAAATATTCATGGGCGATACCGGCTCACTTTTACTTGGGCTGATCTCTGCCGTAATGGCTTTAAAATTCATCGAGCTGAATAAACTGACCGGTGTTAATACAGAAGTGCTATACACTGCACCTGCACTGGCCTTAGCCATTTTAATAGGCCCGATCTTCGATACCCTGCGCGTGTTTACCCTGCGGATCGCTGCCGGGCAATCGCCTTTCAGCGCCGACCGTAACCACATGCACCACCGTTTATTAACGCTGGGCTTTACCCATATACAAACCACGCTTATACTGGCAGGCTTTAATATTATAGCTATTGCTATTGTATTTATATTCGGTAATATCGGCAACTCAGCGCTGATCATGCTGATCTTCCTGTTCTCGATGCTGTTCAACTGGTTTATTACTTTCCTTATTCGGTCGAAAGCGCGCGAAAGCTTGTCGCTGCGTAACTTATTCGTTTAACAATTTCTTCATCGGCTTATTCCAAACTATTTCATTAATTTTCAGTTGTTTTTGAAGACAACCGCAAATTTTTGAAAAAGTAATGTCGTCCCACCACATCGTCCGCGAAAAACAGGAACCCGCCTTATTAATATTAGGTTTGGAGAGTTTTTCGGATGAATTACTGGGCCAGTTATTGGAATGGAGCCCCACAGTGATCGTAACGCCTGCCACTGCCGAGAAAGTACACGCATTTGGCATCAAAATAGATTGGGTGATCAGCGACCAGGCCAATCTTCAACTGCAATCCAATATAAAACTGATGCCTACCGGCAATGATACCGTTGCCGAAGCAGCCATCAAATATCTTATTACACACGATTACTCCGCAGTAAACATTATTACCGACGACTTGCAGCTAAAAGACTATCTGTACTTTATCGATAAGATAAACATGGTTATTTATTACCAAAACCAAAAAGTTTACGCCGTAAATTCCGGCTTCAGCAAATGGAAACCCGCCGGCGAAACCATTCAGCTCATTTCCGAACCACAGCAATTGCATACCGGCGGCCTCCAACCGATCGATGGCAATCAATTTAAAACCACCCACGACGGCTTCTTCACCCTGCAATTCGAGCAGCCTTATTTGTTTATTGCAGAGGAACTTTGATGCGATCTCGCGTATTTTAACCACAGAGATAACAGGGATATACACAGAGGGCACAGAGAAATTTTTATAGAGTTTTACTCAAAAAATCTCTGTGTTCCCCGTGTTTTTCATTCTCTATGCCCTCTGTGGTTAAATTGAACACCATACCATGGGTAACAACCCCAAAAAACCTACTTTTGTAGTGTGAACGAAAAAACCATACTCAAACTGCAACTGCCTACCGACCCAACCTGGGTCACCAACGTGGTAGAAAGCAATATTGAAGAAATATTGACCGATCATGCTTTTTGCGAGCAGAAAGCTGCCAGCAACGCCATCACTCTTATCGTACAAAACCCAAATTTGAGCGATCTGGTGCAGGAAATGATCGCGCTGGCGCAAGAGGAAATGGAACATTTTAAACGCGTGCATGAAATCATATTAGCCAGGGGCTATGTGCTCGGCCGCGAGCGCAAGGACGATTATGTGGGCGAACTGGTAAAATTTATGCGCAAAGGCGGCAGCCGCACCGAGCAACTGGTAGACCGCCTGTTATTCGCCGCCATGATAGAGGCGCGCAGCTGCGAACGCTTCAAAGTACTATCCGAAAATATTAAAGACGCCGAGCTTGCCGAATTCTACTATGAGCTGATGGTAAGCGAAGCCACCCACTACGCCACCTTCATCCGCCTCGCAAAAAAATACGCCGATGGGATAGACGTTGACAAACGCTGGAAAGAATATCTTGATCACGAAGCTTCTATTATAAAAAGCTACGGTAAGCAGGAGCGGATACATGGGTAGGTGGTAAGTTCATAGATCATAGTAACACAACCGTCGTGCTGAACTTGTTTCAGCATCCCACACGCAGGTATGCGCCATGCGTGTGAACCGCCTGCACAATAAGGTGCCGAAACAAGTTCGGCATGACGGGATGGGATGTAGTTCGACTTCTTCTACATGAACTATGATCCATGAACTCTCCAAACCCACTCCATCCACACAAATCCCTCATTTACCGATACATTAAATTATAGGCCGCAAAGTATTTCCACTTTTATAATGTGATTCAACGCTATTGATTGAACCCAATTATAAAAGAGATGGAACGTAAAAACTTTTTAAGGGCATTTGTTGTGGCAGCCGCAGCCGGCCCATCGTTTATTGCAAGTTGCAAAAAGGATAGTGAGACTACTTCTTCGTCAACCACCACAAGCTCTTCAACTTCTTCAACGACCACAACTACTACAACTACGCCAAGCTGCACATTAAGCCCAACTGAAACCGAAGGGCCATATCCTTACCCAGGCGGCGAGTTGACTAACCCCTTGGATCGTTCAGACATTACAGAAACCCAAACCGGGGTGCCGCTTTCACTCACGATAAATGTGGTTGATACCAATAACAGCTGTGCGGCCGTTTCGGGCGCCAGGGTCGACATATGGCATTGTAATAAAGATGGCTATTATTCAGGTTATGCAAATCAGCCGGGAATATCAGGTACATTAAGCTATACAGGCAAGACTTTTTTAAGGGGATACCAACTGAGTGATTCAGCCGGGGACGTGAAATTTACCACGATCTATCCCGGTTGGTATACAGGCAGGGCAACGCATATCCATTTTGAGGTATATGTAAACAGCGTGCTAAAGAAAACTACCCAGATCACCTTCTCCGAAACCATCAGCGACGCAGTGGATGTTTCGACACTGTACGCAAGCCTTGGCGTAAACCCCGTCCGCAACGCCAGCGACAGCGTATTCGGTGATTCGGCAACTGACCTGGCAAATGAAACCGTAGCGCTTACCGGGAGCATATCCGCCGGCTACAGCGGCTCCTATACCATCGGCATAGAATTATAAACCTTATAAAAGATAAGTATTATGGCAAAGGCATTAATAAAATTTGCATACCGCCAGGTGATCGACATAAACTCGACCGGTGGTTTTGAAAAGAGCGTTTTTAACGCAACTTACCAGGAGTTCCTGCTTAAATCGCAGGCATATAATATCGACAACAGGTTTGATACCTTCAGCGAGTTGAAGCAAAACGACGGCCGCGCAAATTCACTGCATTATAAGCTCAGTTTTTCGGCCCTGCATCTGCTGCATTCGCTGGATAATAAGATCCCGGATTTAAAAGATAATGCAGGGAAGTGCATCCTGTTTGAAGCGCCGAAATTTGAGTTGATAGAATCGAGCCTAACCGATAGATCGGTGCATAAACTGGCCATCAATTACTGTACCGGCTTATTTACGCTGATGGGCATTGCAGGTGAATATCTCGTGCTGGCTGAAGGGGATGTATCCGACAAGGAAATGGCTGATACATTCACCCTGAAAATGCAGCCGGAGCTTTCAGTGTTCTTTTATAAAGAATTAGTGATAGCCGAGGATGCTTACGTCAATAGGCACGATACCCTGATGATGTACAACATAAAAGGCAACATGATCTAAAGCAATAATACCCCTGTTTTCATACATAGTGTTTTGGTGTGTAGCGCCTGCAGCAATGCGGGCGCTTATTTAGTTAAAAATTAATGCCCCGCTTAAATAACTTTTTCCTGTGCTTATGCCTGTCCATTTTCTTTTATACTGACAGCGTATTCGCACAAAGCCTTGGTGACCCGGTTGTACACATTACTTTCGGCTCGGGTACCAGCACGCATGCAGGCGCTTTGCCCGCCGATTCGGGCAGTACGAGTTATACTTATTCTGCAAACGATTTTCCTTCGGATGGTTATTATACGATAGAAAATACCACGGCAGGCGCCGGAAATGTATGGTGGTCGACGACCGATCATACGGGTAATTCGGGCGGCTACATGATGATCGTAAATGCCAGCGAAGCCAAAACCGACTATTTTTATAAACGCGAGGTTGACGGGCTGTGTGGTGGTACAACCTACCAGTTTTCTGCATGGGCGGGTAACTTGCTGAGGAGCCAGGATATCAGCCCGCCCAATATTACTTTCGCCATCCTTGATGCGAGCACAGGCGCAGTTATACAAAGTTATCCCACCGGGACTATAGCTTTACAACCATCCGGATTTAAATGGATACAGTACAAATTCAACTTTACACTACCATCATCCATATCCAACGTCATCATAAAAATGACTAACAACAGTAACGGCGGCGCGCCTGCTAATGACCTGGCACTGGATGATATCACTTTTAGTCCCTATGGGCCGGCACTGGTAGCCAGTTTCAGCTCATCTTCATCGGTTACTGAGGAAACGGAATGCGCAGGACAAACAAAATCTTTTACACTTACCGTTCCGGCGCCTACTGGTTACACCAGCCCAGCCTATCAATGGCAGGTAAATACCGGCAGTGGTTGGACGGATATAATTGGCGCAACTTCGCTTACTTATGTCGCCAGCCCAACAGTGCAGGGCACTTATGAGTACCGCCTCGCTGCCGCCGAATCAACCAGTATCAGCTCGTTAAGCTGCAGGGTGGTTTCGAATGTGCTTACGCTGGTGGTAAATTCATCGGCAACTGCAACCGCATCATCCAATTCACCGGTATGCGCAGGAAACACGCTTTCTTTAACTGCCTCCACGGGCATATCCTACCTATGGACTGGTCCGAATGGCTTTACCTCAACCCTTCAAAACCCTACAATATCCAACCTGACAACTGCCGCCGCAGGTACCTACACCGTTACCGTAACCACCGGCAATTGCAGCGCCCAAGGCTCAGCAATAGTTAATGTATATGCACAACCGGTCGCAAACGCGGGCAAAGACGTAACCATTTGCAGCGGCGATACCACCACGCTGCATGCCAGCGGCGGCACAAGCTATAGCTGGTCGCCAACAACGGGATTGTCCGATCCAACTATCGCTGAACCTGTCGCCAGCCCTACGGATACAACTGCATACATAGTAACTGTAAGCAATAGCAGCGCCTGTACTTCTACCGATACCGTGGTGGTAAACGTACAACAAAAGCCATCAGCCAATGCAGGTTTGGATAAGATAATGACACAGGGCCAAACTGTAACACTAAACGGAAAAGCAAAAGGATCGGACGTAAGTTATTATTGGACGCCTGCTGAATACCTGAGCAGCGACACCGTGCTTAATCCAACTGCCAGTCCTCCGGAAAGTATTACTTATACATTGCATGTGGTATCAAACATAGGCTGCGGCAGCGAGGCAACAGATGATGTATCGGTAACGGTTTACAAAGCGATAACCATCCCCAACACCTTTACACCTAATGGCGACGGGGTAAATGATACCTGGGATATTACCGCATTGAGCACTTATCCTAAATCACTTACGCAGGTATTTAACCGGTATGGCACAGAAATATTCCAAAGCATCGGTTACGCCAAGCCATGGGACGGAAAAGTGAATGGGCAGGTAGTGCCATCAGGCACGTATTATTATAAGATCGACCTGAAGAATGGGAATGTGTTTTCGGGATGGTTGCTGGTGATGAGGTAGACCATGGCTAATATTTTCCTACCATGGTCTATGGTCCATGGGCTATGGACTTACTAAACCCGCCACATTCCTCAAATAATTATCAATGATCGCCAGGTCAACCACATCATTCATATAGCCGATATACATATCCGGACGAACGATGATGGCTTTCTGACCGTGCGGATCGGCTTCAAAAGCTTCGAATACTTTCAGGTTTTTACCCGAGGGCGGCAGGTAATAGAAATTCAATAAGCCATTGTATCGCTGCGAGATCCATCGGGCGGCGCTGAACAGGAACATTTCGTCGAAACGGCCCAGGGTAATCAGCGTGAAACCGGGTTTGCTGCACCATTCGTGCAGGTCGGTTTCCACTTCTCTTTTCTCGTCATAAATAGGCAGGTAAGGCAGCCTGTCGCCGGCTTTTATTTTTGAGCCGTAGCTGAGATGAAGCGAAATATTGCTGTGGCGATAATTGATATCAATCTGCGAAACGCGTTTGAAGAACGCCGTTTTTATCTTGTCGCTTTTCCAAAACGTAGTTAAAAGCCTCACTAAAACAAACTTCTTAAATAACCCTACAAACCAGTTTTTAGAGATAACGACATTAAAAACGGAGTCTGTAGTTTTTAACAGGTCGCGCGCTACAGGCATGCGCTCATTCGCATAGCTTTCCAGGATGTTGGGTTTGATATGGCCATTGACCACGCCTGCTAGTTTCCATGCCAGGTTATACGCATCCTGCAAACCGGTGTTCATACCCTGCCCGCCGACAGGGGAATGAATGTGCGCCGCATCGCCGATCAAAAAACAATGTTGCTTCCTGAAGCTTTCGGCCATGCGGTGGTGCAGTTTGTAGGATGTGAACCAGTTGTTTTGGATGATGCGGATATCTGCGCTGAGGATGTCTTTCAACTCCGGCAGCACATCGTCGATCTTTACATCCTGATCGGTTTCAAATTTTTCGGGCAATTTGCCTATCAAACGATATTCTTTTTCCCGCATCGGGAAAAACCCTGCAAATCCATTTTTAGCCAGGAAAAGCTGGATATAATTGTTATCCTCCAATGCCGGCGAATCCATTTTGGCATCTATCAAATAAAAATAATGCGAATAGGTTTCTCCCTGAAAAGGAGCTTGTATCTCTTTACGCACCTGGCTGTGCGCGCCATCTGCGCCGATCATCCAATCAGCGGTAAGCGTATATTCCTTATTGTTATCCTTCAGCTTTGCTATTACATGACCGGCTTTTTGGTCCAGCGATAGCAGCGATGTGTTCCAGTAAACAGGGCAGGCATTTTGGGTGAGGTAATCCAGCAGTAAGCGTTCATTTTTACTTTGCGGATACACCAGCACATAAGGGTAAAGGGTAAGCCCCTCGCCGATATTTTGAAATGCCAGTGAGGTTTTCTTCTCACCATCCTGGCTAAATTCAATCCCGTTAGTGGGCTGCGCATCCGTAAGCACTTTATCGATGACGCCCATTTGCCGGTAAATTTCCAGCGAACGCGCCTGCACCGCGAGCGCCTTGGTATGCATTGTCGGCCCGTCTTTGCTGTCAATGATCACCGGTTGTACACCATAGCGCAGTAACTGTGCAGCCATCATCAGCCCCGAAGGGCCTGCGCCTACGATCAATACTTTGGTTGCTGTTTCTGTAACGGGCATGCTTTATTAACGATATAACAGGAAGATGGTTGGTTTTTTATGCAGATCGGGTACCTGTTTTTTCCACTCGGTAATGGTTTTGGTTTGGATGAATTCATCCACGCCGGTGATGTTGCAGGCAATGCACAGCTTGGTTTGCGGCATAGCACTTTTCAATATTTCTTCCAGCATGGGATTATTTCGGAAGGGCGTTTCGATAAATATTTGTGTTTGATGGTACTTCATCGCAAGGGCATCGATCTCCTTTATCTTTTGGCTGCGCTCAGCTTTATCTATCGGCAGATAACCATGAAAAGTAAAGCTTTGCCCGTTAAATCCGGATGCCATCAGCGCCAGTAAAATTGAGCTTGGCCCAACCAGCGGAACTACTTTTATACCCAGCTGGTGTGCTTTGTTTACGATATCCGCACCCGGGTCGGCTATGCCGGGGCAGCCGGCTTCGCTCATCAGGCCGACATTATTCCCGGCCTTCAATCCTGAAAAGAAATCTGTTTGATTTTGGTCGCGATTATGTTTGCCGTAATCGTGGATGATCAGCTCGCTTTGCGGGGTTTTCAGCCCCGCTTCTTTCAGGCACCTGCGCGCCGTTTTTTCATTTTCCACGATGTACTCTTTGATACTGTTAATGGTATCGACCAGGTAGGGCGTGAGTGATTTGGCCGCCGCATTTTCAGCAAGGGGCACGGGGATGAGGTAGAGCGTTCCGGTGGGCATGTTGCAAAATTGCTTTTTTTATTTTAATTTAAGCACTGAAAGGAATGGTAACAATTTGAAATCATTAGGATTAAACTGGTTTATAGAGGGAAGGCTCGATTTTGAGTACAAAAAATACATCCTGCTGGATTATTTACAGGAGATAAACCGCCATTTCGATAAAAGTCGCCTCTACCCCAACCTGGCCGATCTCATCTACCATTACAATAACTTACTCGCTTTTAAGCAGAATAAAACTGTGCTGCAGCAAGCATTTCCGCAACGCTTAAGCAAAGCGGACATTGAAGCCGTGAAACTTACCTATCGTAAGATAGTAGAAGACGATAGCTCCATGCTGGAGATTGAACGTATTATCACCTATGCCATGCTCAAGATGGACCCGGCGCTGCAAACCGGAAAGGAAATTTATGACTTTGTAGAAAGCCGCCTGAATATTGATCCTATCGGCCTGGTGCCGTTGATGCCTTACGAAGGCTATTTCTCGCTCCGCAATGGCAACGACCGTACCAATTGGGTATACGAATACCAGCTTACCATTTTTGAAAATATGGACGATAAATACCGCGGTATCAACATCCAACTGGTCGACACTTATGAGCAAAGCATCACCAATACGCCCGAATCGGTAAAACTCAGCCTGATCAAAAAACGCAGGCATTTACCCAACCCGGCAGTATATTATGTGCAAAGCGATATCAATTTTCCGCTGGAGCAAACGCTGCTGCCGGTAGCAAAAAGGAGTTTGGTGAAATATATTATGACGGCCTAACCTGACGAACTATGGAAAAAATTATTTACAGATCAAAAACCAGCAAAGGATTAATTGCATTCGTACTGGTGCTGTTTGCTGCACTGCTTGTGGTTTTGATTATTGGAAAGGCCTGGGTAGGGTTAATAATAGATGTTTGCCTGATAGCATTTATGGCAAACCTTTTTGTTGGGACTTATTATGCTATTTCGGGCAATACGTTAACGGTAAAGGGTGGGTTTATTGTTAACCTATCTATAAATATAGAAACCATAACCAAAATAGAACCAACCAATAGCGTTTTAAGCGCCCCCGCCCTTTCATTTGACAGGTTGGAAGTGTTTTATAACAGGTATGACAGCGTGGTGATATCGCCGGGGGATAAGGCAGGGTTTATTGCGAAGTTGAAGGAGATTAATCCGGGGATTGTGGTGAAACCCTGATACTGAAGGGGTATAACTTACGAAGCTTTAGAAAGCCTCGAAAGGAACTTACGAAGTTTTAGAAACTTTGTAAGTTGTTCGCGTTTAGGAACTTCGTAAGTTTATTCTGTAACTCTTGAGTGCCGTAGGGTTACTATCAAACTTACGAAGTTTTAAAAACTTCGATTTCTATGATTTAAACAACTAATTTGAGATAATTTTTTTCATATACTCTGTTTTGGTTCACGCAGGAGAAAATACGTTGAACAAGCTTATTTCTGACAGCGTTTATCACACTCATTTTATTCTTCTTTTCAAGGTTGATCTTGCGTTCATAATAAAGTTTTAGCTCACCGTTATGCTGAATGGCTACTAATGCGGCCATATGCAAAAGTGTTTTTACCTTTTTATTGGCGATGTGGGATACCCTGCCCTTTCCCTTGAATATCCCGGACTCTTCAAGATAAGGTACCAACCCTGCATAACAGGCATATGATTTAGCATTATCAATGTTTTTAAACTCATTGGTCGTCACTATCAACTGTATTGCTATGACTTTACCGATCCCAACAACAGAAGTGATCAACTGAAACAAGCGTTTCAATTCCGGGTCGGCATGAACAATTGCTCTTATAGCTATTTCCACCTGCTGTAAACTAGCTTCAATGCCATTCAATGCTTGATTACATACGTGGGTGTTTTGGTTGACAGCTTTCTTTTTAACAAAGGAGCCATATTCCTTAAGCGGAGTTTTGAGCATCTTTTTCGCCTTTATAAGCCTTGAACGCGTGGATGACAGATGGGCCAGTTGCTGCACTTGTTCGCGCCTGGGCGCCCACAACCGAAGGTCATCCCGGTTTTTATAAGCATAGGCTGCAATCCGCTGTGAGTCAACCTTATCATTCTTGCCTCGCAGGTTACCAAGCGACTTTTTGATCTGGCTGGCTGATTCCAGGCAAATGTTCGCTTGCTTCTGATAAAGGCAGGATAACAGGTGATTGCTGTAAATACCTGTGTGTTCCATACAAAAGACAGCCTTGCTTAAAGAAAAGCCTTCTAAATTACTGAGCTCTTTTAAAAGCGTTTTAACGGCTTCCGGCTCATTGATCACCTCCTTGTGAAAAAGAAAGTATTTTCCCTGCTGAACGGAAAAGTCCAGCTCATTCTTTGATACATCGATCCCGATGAAAAATTCAAATTCCATATCTTTACACTGTTTATGTGAGTAAACAGTTAACGGTTTTAAACCACATCAATACCTTACTAATGAGCCTTCGAAACTCTAATTTCTATTTGATGTCACAGTTTAAAACAAACGGTAAAGGTTTTAATCGAAGTGTAGGCCTTGATGCCTGGTAAGTTAAATTAAACACCTTTACCGTTGTTAACTTCTTAACAAAATTCAAGATTATTAACAAAGAAAAAGAAGCAAAAAGAAAGCTTCAACAATAATAATAACCCTCTATTATTTTGTTGAAGCTAATCTAAAGGTAAGTTAATATCAGGCGAGAAAGATAAAGATTTTGTAAATTGTCCGCGTTTAGGAACTTCGTAAGTTTTGTAGGAATTCTCGCGATGCAGTATGCTTAAAACCAAACTTACGAAGTTTCTAAAACTTCGTAAGTTAGTATCGAGTGCTTATTTCAGCTTTGATAATGCTTCTTTTATCCTCGGCAAAAATTCTTTTATTTCCTGCAAAGTAATAGCGCCAACCGATGCGCGGAACCAGTTCACTTCATCGCCTGTACCAAACGCAGAGAACGGTACAAAGGCTGTTTTTGCTTCTTTAATAAGATAGAAATTGATATCGGCAGAGTCTTTCAATACTGTGCCATCCGGCGTAGTTTTGCCTGCGTAATCTATTTTGATAGTGAGGTAGATAGCGCCCATCGGTTCGATGGCATCTACTGCAAAACCTTCGGCTTTCATCTGACTAAAGCCTTCGTACAAGGCATTCAGGCTTGCCCGGATATTGCCTTTCAGCTCAGACAGATAGCCATCAACAAAAGTATCATTTGTCAAAAATTTTGCCATAGCCACCTGCTCAGCCTTTGGCGACCATGCGCCCATATGGCCTACGATAGCTTTCATATTATCGATCACATGCGCCGGGCCGAAACCCCAGCCTACACGTACGCCGGTAGAGGCAAAACATTTTGACGCACCATCTATAAAGATGGTATAATCCTTCAGTTCAGGGCGAAGGCTTACCGGGTTGTAATGCTGATGCGCGCCAAATGTCAATTGCGAATAGATCTGGTCGTACAGCAGGTACAATGGTTTTTGTCCTTCGGCACGGGATTTATTTTCGGCAATTACCAGGTCGCAAATTTCTTCCAGGTCCTTTTTGTTGAACATGGTGCCTGTTGGGTTCAGCGGTGAACATAAAGCCAGTAGGGTTGCACCTTTTATATGCGGGCGAATATCATCAGCCGTAGGCATAAAATTATTTTCAGGCGTTGTCGGGATGATGATCGGGGCGGCGGTAAGCAGGTCGCTGTAATGATTATTATTCCATGACGGTGCAGGGAAGATCACCTTGTCTCCCGGATCGACAACTGCCAGGAATGTTGAATAAATAAGCGGACGTGAACCGCCCGAGATCAAGATCTGCGATGGCTTATAGTCCAGCTCGTAGCGGGTCTTTAAAAAAGCCGAGACACTTTCGCGCAGGTTCAGCATCCCGTCTGCCGGCGGATAGTTGGTTTGATTATGCTCGTAAGCATCAATGATACCTTCCTTTAATTGGGCAGGGATGGGATAGATGTTTGAATCGAAATCGCCGATAGTTAAGTTAGCGATGTTCTGTCCCTGGCGTTTTAGCTCGTTTATTTCACCGGCTATTTTAATGATCTCCGAACCATGCAGGTTCTGGGCTAATTTAGAAACACTCATTGTTTTTGAAGGTAAAAGGAGAAAGGGTAAAGGTAAAAGGTTACCCGGTCACGTTGTCAAAGGTATTATTTAAAGGTGAAAGGTAAAAGGCGAAAGGTAAAAGGTTTTCAATTTGCCTTGCCTTTAACCTTTCGCCTTTAACCTTTCACCTCCCAATTAAGCTATTTTTCGCAGACGTATAATACGCATCCAATGCATCAATTTCATTACCGGGTAAACCGGGTCGATCTCAAACCACTTTGCGGCAAAATTTGCACTGTTTGGGCGTTTGTGATGATTGTTCTGAAATAATTCACCAAGTAAAAAGAAGTCGAAAGGCGTAGTATTTTTTGATTTATCCTTATTGTCGAAATTAGAATAACCGTATTTATGACCGCACCAGTTCACGATAGCGCCCTGTATCGGCCCCATTAAAAAGTGAATAGGCAATAGCAGGAATAACCACCAATGTGTGGCAAACACAACGTAGAAGGCAACATATAAAACACCAAAGCCAATGCGCGTTACCCAGCTTGAACCTATACGGTCGATAGTTTCCCATTCGGGATAGTAACCTGCAAACTGCGCATCAGGCTCTTTCAGGCGGTTCACGTAAGCCTGGTAGCTAGTGGCAGTGTACATCATCATCTGGAACACATCCTTAAAAAAATGCGGCGAATGCGGGTCTTTCTCCGTATCGCTAAAAGCATGGTGTTCGCGGTGCATAATGGCATAAGCACGCGGATTAAGGAACGATGCGCCCTGGAAAAAGAAAGTCAGGAAGTAGAATAACTTTTCGTTGAACTTGCTGGTAGTGTACATCTTATGTGATGCGTATCTGTGCAAAAAGAATGTTTGAAAGAACAAGGACAAGAACCAATGTCCGAAGAAAAAAATCAGAATAATTATCACGGTATCTCTTTATTATAAAACGGTTGCAAAGATAGGATTAATTGAGATACGTATTGTTGAGTTAGAGAGATTTAACAATTTTATGTTATTGGGGTGAGGTTGAGTATTCATGGCATGATCCGTGGAATGGGTCTTTTCATAAAAGACAGGTCTGCAAGGCTTAAAATTTGCTACAAATAGCTACACTTTATGCGGGGAAACGCTACGCTTTTGCTACACTTTGCTACAGTAACTCAAATTATAAGTTGTTGATATACAGGTAAATTTACAATTGCATTATGCTAAAACCGTGCAAATTAAATACTGCATTTTTTGCTAAAAAATGGTATATTTCAGATAGATTTTGAGCAATTCGTGATCATTTTATAAATTGTATTTATGCGCCAGCCACAGCATGAAGGGTAGCAATATTACAAACCCAACCACTACCCATATCCTGTAATTTAATTTTGCTTTTGTATCGATAGCGATTTTATAACTGCAGGGGATACCGTACTTATTGCCGATGAACGATATGATCTGATCGCAAACTATAGAGGCATTGGTTTTACTCATCAGCGCAAATTCCGGTTGGTTTACCACTATCGAAAAAAGGAAGCGCGGCTCAGGGTCGCTTTTCAAAATTACATATGCCATGGCATTGTCCTGAAGGTCGTATTTGCCAAAAGTATCTGCTTCGTATTGCAGCTCCCGGATATCTGCTATTGAGAACTCAACGGTTTTTCTTTTCCAGGTGTAGATGATCTTATCCGGCAGCAGGTCCAATCGCCATGTTTTGGAGTTAAGCGGGCTGATATCATTTTTGCACAGGATATAGTCGTCCTGTATATCAAAAATAATATTCTCTAACCTCATATGCTGCTGCTGTGTAAAATGATGCCGGTGAGGACACCGGCATCGGGGGGGGTAAAAAAATCTTGCTTCTTGTTTCTTGTTTCCTGCCTCTTCCTCACACCGTCAGCTTCTTATACTTTATCCTATGCGGCCCAACATCACCCAAACGCTTCTTTCGGTTTTCCTCGTAATCGCTGTAATTCCCTTCGAAGAAATATACCTGCGAATTACTCTCGAACGCTAATATATGCGTACAGATCCTATCTAAAAACCACCTGTCGTGACTGATTACCACCGCGCAGCCGCCAAAGTTTTCCAGCGCTTCTTCCAGTGCACGCAACGTGTTTACGTCAATGTCGTTGGTCGGCTCATCCAGCAGCAGCACGTTCGATCCTTTGGTCAACGTGATGGCCAAATGCACGCGGTTACGCTCACCTCCCGATAATATGCCAACCTTCTTCTGTTGATCGGCGCCGTTAAAGTTAAAGCGCGATACATACGCCCTCGAGTTGATCGGGCGGTTGCCCACCATAATATTTTCCAGTCCGCCGGTTATATTTTCCCAAACAGATTTGTTCTGGTCCAGGTCATCATGCATCTGGTCGACATAGCCCAGCTTCACCGTTTCACCCACGCGGAAAGTCCCCGCATCCGGTTTATCCTGACCGGTCACCAGCCTGAACAGCGTGGTTTTACCCGCACCGTTCGGGCCGATAATGCCTACAATACCTGCCGGCGGCAGCGAAAAGCTCAGGTTATCAAACAAAACCTTATCGCCATAAGCTTTGGTTACGCCATTGGCTTCAATCACCACATTACCTAAACGCGGGCCGGGCGGAATGAACAGCTCCAATTTTTCTTCGCGTTCCTTGGTTTCTTCAGACGCCAGTTTATCGTAATTGGATAAACGCGCCTTCGACTTGGCATGACGGCCCTTTGGCCCCATGCGTACCCATTCCAGCTCGCGCTCCAGCGTTTTCTGGCGTTTGCTTTCGCTTTTTTCTTCCTGCGCCAGTCGTTTAGCCTTCTGGTCCAGCCATGATGAGTAATTGCCTTTCCATGGGATACCCTCGCCGCGGTCCAGCTCTAATATCCAACCGGCCACGTTGTCAAGGAAATAACGGTCGTGCGTTACGGCAATGACGGTGCCTTTATATTGTTTCAAATGCTGCTCCAGCCAATCTATCGACTCGGCGTCTAAGTGGTTGGTTGGCTCATCCAGCAACAGCACATCCGGTTCCTTCAGCAGCAAACGACAAAGCGCCACGCGACGGCGCTCACCACCGCTCAGTACCGATATTTTGGTATCCGGCTCCGGGCAGCGCAGGGCGTCCATCGCACGTTCCAGTTTTACGTCTATTTCCCAGGCGTTTACGGCATCAATTTTATCCTGCAATTCGCCCTGGCGGGTCATCAGCTTATCCATTTTATCGGCATCGCTATAATATTCCTCCAAGCCAAATTTTTCGTTTATTTCTTCGTATTCCTTCAACAGCGCTGTGGTTTCGCTCACGCCTTCCTCCACTACTTCCTTTACGGTTTTGTTGGGGTCGAGCTGCGGTTCCTGCTCCAGGTAGCCAATAGTATATCCCGGCGAAAAAACAACTTCGCCGATGTTGGTCTTATCGATGCCTGCTATGATCTTTAATAAGGATGATTTACCAGACCCGTTCAAACCCAGCACGCCGATCTTGGCGCCATAAAAAAACGACAGGTAAATGTTCTTTAGCACTGTTTTTTGCGGGGGATAAACTTTGCTCACCCCGGCCATTGAAAATATGATCTTTTCGTCTGCCATGTGTTTAATGACTGAATTATTGAATTAGTGAATGAGTGATTGAACTCACTCAATATATGTGGCAAATATGGGTGAAATATGATGGATTACCTAAAGGAAGTGTTCGAAACCTTATGGCGTTTTTCAAATTCCCTCCCAAGGGAGGGGTGCGGATGGATAGTGCAGTGGCAGGGAGGGGTTTATCAAACTTTACAACCTAATCTCTATTCACTAATCTCTAAAATAGGGCGTTCCCCTGCGGGTCGGGCTATCCAGGGCTCCGCTGCGCTGCGCTGCGGTACCCACGATAGTGGGTACTAAACCCTTCCTATCCCTGCACTGGTTTAAGAGTTAGCGCAGCGCTCTTAAATCCATAATGAAATGTAAGACTCCGTCTGGCTCTTGGTAGAAGAAGGTTGATGTGTAACGTTTTTTTAAGCCAGAAGGGGCGATATCAAACTTTACAACCTAATCTCTATTCACTAATCTCTAATCTCTAAAATAGGGCGTTCCCCTGCGGGTCGGGCTATCCGCTCATACTGCACAGGCCTTAGCGCAGGCTGCGGCAACGCCCAATTAGGCTTAAATTTACCTATGGCAAACCACTAAACTCTTCAAAATCATTCCCACAAAAAAGGCCGCAACAGTAAAAACTATTGCGGCCATATTTAGAGTGACAGGTTGACTATATTAATTCCTTTCCAACAAATACTTCCATACTAGCGCGCTCAAAATACTGCCCAGTATAGGCGCGAGGATAAACAGCCAGAGTTGAGTAATAGCTACACCGCCAACCAGCAATGCAGGCCCGATACTGCGGGCAGGATTAACTGATACACCGGTAACCGGTATACCCACTATATGGATGAGCACCAGGCACAAACCGATGGAAAGACCTGCAAATCCGCCGTGTATGTTTTTGGTAGAGGTAGAGCCGAAAATTACCAGCAGGAAGATGAACGTGAATATGGTTTCGGCAATAAAGCCCGATAACAGGCTATAGCCCTGCGGTGACGCCGCGCCATAACCGTTTTGGCCCAGGCCTGCAAAAATGGTATAGCCGCTTTTTCCGCTTGCAATTGCAAATAATATACCTGCACCCGCAATAGCGCCTATTATTTGGGCAATGATATACACAATTGCTTCGCTCGCCTTCATACGGCCCACCACCACCATGCCTATTGAGATGGCCGGATTGATATGGCAGCCCGAGATATGACCGATAGCATACGCCATTGCCACAACTGAAAGCCCGAACGCAAAAGATATACCTAATAACCCAACACCGCTGGTGCCGTTTGCGCCCGCTATTACAGCGCTGCCGCAACCCATTAAAACAAGAACAAGTGTGCCGAAAAGCTCGGCGAAGAATTTAGTTGAAATCTTGGTCTCCATGTTTAAATAAATTAAGGTAAAAAGGGGATTAATTAATATAATGGATTAAATGTAAGTGAATTATCTTAAACAAAACATTATTTTATTGTTACATATTGATAAGTTCCCGCAGCGATTTCTTAGGATGAAAAAAGACAACGAAAAAGAGCTGGTGAGGGTAAATTATTGTCGCGAAAGCAATTATTCTTTCGTATCAATAAAAAGCTATTTTATTAAATCAAAAGAGCGCTTTTTTACGTATTAATATATAAGAGGATTAGAAAGGGCATCTTCAGGAAACGGTGGCAGCTTTTGTGCCTTAATGTCATACGGGTGTCGAACATCTTCCACATTTGGCGCATTTTGGGGAAATTGGCCGTTTAAGGTTAAACTTTGGAGGTTATTTTAACTCCAAAAAATATAAGTTGTTGATTTTATGTAATAAAATATTCAGCATTAAGTTTTTATTAAGAAATATTCGCTCAATAAAGGTCAAAATGATAGATTGCACATCATAATAATGTCTGATTTAGCATTGTTTTAAAAGTTGGCAGCAACTTTGTTGATAAGTGTAAATAAACTCGTCATAATTTATGAAAACAATTTTTTAAATTAGGGACGTACTAATAAGAAAGGTATATATGGAAGCTAAATTTTCGCCGCGGGTAAAGGACGTCATTCAATATAGCAGAGAAGAGGCGTTACGCCTGGGCCACGATTATATTGGTACTGAACACCTTCTGCTCGGGCTGATCCGCGATGGGGACGGGGTAGCTATCAAATTGTTGAAAGAGCTGGCCGTTGACACCGCAAAACTGCGCCGCGCAGTTGAAGATGCCGTAAAAGGCACTGTTGGCGCAAACCTGAATGTGAGCAGTATTCCGCTGACAAAGCAAGCTGAAAAAGTATTGAAGATAACCTACCTTGAGGCAAAGATATTTAAGAGCGACGTTATTGGTACAGAACATTTACTACTCTCCATTTTGCGCGACGAGGACAACATCGCATCACAGATATTGATGCAGTTCCACGTTAATTATGAAATTTTTAAAGGTGAGGTTGAATCGCACAAAAACGATGTGACCGACGAAATGCCGGGTTCGCCTACAGGCGGTGAAGAAGAATTCAAGGAAGATGATTCTTTCAGCCAGCCTAAAAAGGTATCCGACATTAAATCGAAAACACCGGTGCTTGACAACTTTGGCCGCGACCTGACCAAAGCTGCCGAAGACGGCCGCCTTGATCCGATCGTTGGTCGCGAAAAAGAAATTGAACGCGTATCACAGATCTTATCACGCCGTAAAAAGAACAACCCGATCCTGATCGGTGAGCCTGGCGTTGGTAAATCAGCTATAGCCGAAGGTTTGGCATTGCGTATCGTTCAGCGTAAAGTATCGCGCGTGCTGTTCAACAAACGTGTGGTTACGCTTGATTTGGCTTCATTGGTTGCCGGTACCAAATACCGCGGCCAGTTTGAAGAACGTATGAAAGCTGTGATGAACGAGCTGGAAAAATCTCCGGATGTGATCCTGTTTATCGACGAGATCCACACCATAGTAGGTGCAGGGGGCGCTTCAGGTTCGCTCGACGCATCCAACATGTTCAAACCTGCTTTGGCAAGGGGCGAGATACAATGCATCGGCGCAACTACGCTGGATGAATACCGTCAGTATATTGAAAAGGATGGCGCTTTAGACCGTCGTTTCCAAAAGGTAATGGTTGAGCCGGCTACTCCGGATGAAACCATCGAGATCCTGAACAGGATAAAAGAGAAATACGAAGAGCACCACGGCGTAACTTATACGCCGGAAGCTATCAACGCCTGCGTTACTTTAACCACCCGTTATATTACCGACAGGTTTTTACCGGACAAGGCTATCGATGCGCTGGATGAATCAGGCTCGCGTGTGCATTTGACCAATATCCATGTTCCGCAAAATATTCTGGATATCGAGCAGAAGATCGAATTGATCAAAATTGAAAAGAACAAGGTTGTTCGCAGCCAGAAATACGAGGAAGCAGCCAAGCTTCGCGATACTGAAAAGCATTTATTGGAAGAACTTGACCAGGCCAAAGGTGTTTGGGAAGCCGAAACCAAATCAAAACGCTATACGGTAACCGAAGATAACGTTGCCGAAGTAGTGGCCATGATGACCGGTATCCCGGTACAAAAAGTTGGCCAGGCTGACAGTCAGAAACTGCTGAACATGTCTGAAACTATTGCAGGCAAGATCATCGGCCAGGAAGATGCGATCAAGAAGCTAACCCGCGCCATACAACGTACACGTGCCGGTTTAAAGGACCCTAAAAAACCTATCGGCTCATTCATATTCCTGGGCCCTACAGGTGTTGGTAAAACCGAGCTGGCAAAAGAGCTTGCCCGCTTTATGTTCGACACCGAGGATGCGCTGATCCAGATTGATATGAGCGAATACATGGAAAAATTCGCTGTATCACGTTTAGTAGGTGCGCCTCCGGGCTATGTAGGTTATGAAGAAGGCGGACAGTTGACTGAAAAAGTACGCCGTAAACCATACGCTGTAGTATTGCTGGATGAGATAGAAAAAGCTCACCCTGATGTATTCAACATCCTGTTGCAGGTATTGGACGAAGGCCAGCTAACCGACTCATTGGGCCGCAAGGTTGACTTCAGGAATACCATCATCATCATGACCTCCAATATCGGCGCACGCCAGCTGAAAGACTTTGGCCAAGGCGTAGGTTTCAGCACGCAAGCTAAAACTAACCAGGCTGATTCACACTCGAGGGGAGTGATAGAGAACGCCTTGAAACGCGCTTTCGCACCTGAGTTTCTGAATCGTATTGACGATGTGATCGTGTTCAACTCACTGGGTAAAGACGAGATCTTCAAGATCATCGATATCGAGCTTGGCTTCCTGTTCGGCAGGGTGAACAGCCTTGGCTACAAGATAGAGCTGACCGATAACGCCAAAGAGTTCATTGCCGAAAAAGGCTATGACTCACAATTTGGAGCCCGTCCGTTGAAACGCGCCATCCAGAAATATTTGGAGGATCCAATTGCCGAGGAAATACTAAAAGGCGAGCTGGTAGACGGTGATACGATGGTAGTTGATTTCGACAAAGAAGCCAACGAGATCAGGATCATCGACCGCAAAAGCGAAAACAAAAAGCCAGAGGAAGAAGAACAGCAATAAGCTGCTCCCCAATTTTAAAATACAAAGCCTCCCGGTATCCGGGAGGCTTTGTGTTTAAGTTCCCCTCTTGAGAGGGGGCGCGAAGCCAGTGCGGTTGTAGGGGTGTGTTATCCTACATGCAATACTACTCAGACAATAATTTTATAGCATTGGCTTGTAATCAAACGGCAGCATAGTGCTCACACGCGATTGCATCAGCATATAGCCTTCAATATCCATTACTCCAGGATTAAGCATTTTACCATTGTCGTTGAAAACGAGGTATGGCTTATCCTTAAAAGTAAAGAAGGTAACCTTGCCGCCCCATATCCATGGCACCGATTCATTTTTGGCAAAGGGCAATACATTTTTTGTATGCTCTATATATAAGCTGTTGATAGAAGTGTCTTTTGGTGTTTTTCCGCTTACAGCAAACAAGTCTTTTTGGTTGGTTTTTAATAACAGCTCTTTGCCGGTAAGAAAACTATTCTCCAGCCTGTCATTATATACCGTATTGTCTGAATTATCATCATCAATGCCCAGGTCATTGGCCATTGTAGCAGCGGTAGCGGCATTGTCTATATCATATGGGTCTACCATCATCCCATTTTTGTTATAATACGGATTGAGTTTACGGCTGGCGCGTTTAACACGGAAACCATTCTCGGCTAAACTATCGCTGAGGATAGAACGAAACAGTTGTATTGACGAACCCTGGTAACAGGCCAAACGGTTTTTATGCCATTCGCGTTCCTGTTTTGGTGTTCCTTTCATCTCTTCAAAAAATGACTCACCCTTAAAAAAGCAACTCTGCTTGTCGACATCCTTTATAAAGAAAAGCAGTAAAAATTTTACTTTATAACCCAGCGCATCATTCTCAATTTGTACAAAATCACTTGATCGTGCAGTGAAGCCGCCTTTAGGCGTAATATCATAAAACTGTACTGCCAGCGGGTTGAGTATTTTACATTGCCGGGCAAAAAGAGAATTACCGAAAAATTCCGTCTCGAAGGCAGGGAAACAAGGCGATAAGTTTGGCCTGGCCTTTATCGTCACCTCTTTTATTGCGCCGATCTTTGGTGTTAGCTCAATGTCATTCAATACTGTATTTCCTTTTACAGTAAGCGGCGTTTTATAACTTTCAAAACCTACTATAGTTATAAGCAAGTGGTATTGGCTGGCAGGCAAGTTCAGTTTATATTGCCCGGCGCTATCGGTTGTACTTTCAATGGCCGAGTTGTTGATGAAAACTACCGCGTTCGCGACAGGCTTTTTGTCCGATTTGTTTATAACGCGCCCGCTAACATTGTATTGGGCAAAGCTTTGGATGGCGAAAAGTAAAAACAGCAGGGATAATGGATACTTTTTCATAGCTGAATGGTTAGATATAACAAAAGTATCTCTTGTGATAATCAATTTTATAACGTATAAAGAATATTACAAAATGCAGTCCATAATATCATCTTTAACTAATTTTAACATTTTTTATTAAACCTTTTTTGGTTTCTTACGTCAATACAAAAACAAATACTACGCATTATGAAAAAAATCTTATTCTTCTTATTAATAGGGGGCAGCGCACTATTCATGGCTTCATGTACTAAACGATATGATGAAACCACCCCTAACAGGAGTTATGTTACCACTGTAAAATCAACTGATTGGACCGTAACTTCTGACGGCAAGGCTGATTCGGTATCTATAAAGGCCGACCAGATCCGTGACTTCTTTAATACAGGCGGCGTATTGGTATACTTTAGTTTCGAGCAGGGCTCTTATGAGCAGGTACCCGAAGTATACAACAACGTATCCTACAGCTACTATAACGATGCCGGTAACCTGGTACTGTATTCTCAAAATGCCGCAGGTACAGCACCTGTTAAGCCAACACAGGATATCGGTGTTAAATTAGTGCTGGTTGCTGCTGAATAATCCCCTTCATTTCAAAGCATAAAAAAAGCGTGACGGATACCGCCACGCTTTTTTTATGTAATAATGTTATTTATTCGCCTCCAAGTTTCTGTATATCCTCGATAATAGCTTGCGATACACCTGTAAAAGAGAAGCCGCCATCATGGAACAGGTTCTGCATGGTAACCATTTTGGTAAGATCTGAGAACAGCGCCACACAGTAATCTGCACAGGCATCAGCATCAGCATTGCCCAACGGACTCATCTTTTCTGCATAGCTGATAAAAGCATCAAATCCCTTAACGCCCGACCCGGCAGTAGTGCGGGTTGGCGATTGCGAAATGGTATTTACACGCACATGTTTTTTAAGGCCATAATGATAACCGAAATTGCGCGCAATGCTCTCGAGGATGGCTTTATTATCGGCCATGTCGTTATAATCAGGGAATATGCGTTGAGCTGCGATATAAGTTAAGGCCACAACCGATCCCCATTCGTTAATGGCATCCAGTTTATATGCTGCGGCCAGTATACGGTGCAGGCTTAATGATGAAATATCAAAGCCTTTATGGGTAAACTCGTAATTGTTTTGGGTATAATGAACCCCTTTTCGCACGTTAAGGCTCATACCTACCGAATGCAGGATGAAATCCACACCGCCGCCAAAATGCTCAAGCGATTTATTGAAAAGGTTCTCAATATCTTCATTGCTGGTAACGTCGGCAGCTATCACCGGCGCTTTGGTTTCTTCGGCAAGCTTGTTGATGGCGCCCATACGCAAAGCGATAGGGGCGTTGGTGAGTACCAGTTCGGCGCCTTCAGCGTAACAATGCTGAGCGGTTTTCCAGGCAATGGAATTCTCATCCAGCGCACCGAATATGATCCCTTTTTTGCCTTTTAATAAGTTGTTAGCCATATTGTTTGATTTATTTCGAGGGTGTAAAGGTATAAAATTAGTTTGCAGTTTTTAGTTGGAGGATTGTAGATTTTGAACGCTTGGCAAACGGGTAAAACTTACGAAGTTCCTAAACGCGGACCGGAACTTACGAAGTTTCTAAAACTTCGTAAGTTTGATATCGGACTTTGCACAAAACTTACGAGGTTCTTAAACGCGGACAACCTGCATTATCTCAAAAACTTCGTAAGTTGTCTTCGTTTACTTACTGCAAACTCCCCAACAATTCCCTGGCATTCTGCAGTGCACTCTCACCCGGCTTATCCCCGCTTAACATCTTGGCAATTTCCAGTACGCGCTCTTGTTCGTTCAATTGTTTAATGCGGGTACTGGTAGCCGCACCTTCATCATCCTTATAAACAAAATAATGGCTTTGTCCTTTGCTGGCTATTTGCGGCAGGTGCGTAATGGTGATCACCTGCAAATGCTCCGACATTTTTTCCATTACCTGGCCAACCTTGTTAGCTACCTCGCCGCTTACACCGGTATCTATTTCATCGAAAATGATAGTCGGCAGTGCAGTATTCTGCGCCACCAGCGATTTAATGCTGAGCATCAACCGCGAAAGCTCACCGCCTGAGGCTACCTTGCTCATTTCGGCCAGCGCGTGGCCTTTATTAGCGGAGAAAAGGAATTTGATATGATCAATTCCGGAATCCGAAAGTCCGGAAGTCTGGAAGTCCGGAAGTGAGCTGCCGGTCTTTTCTATCTTTCCGACTTCCGGACTTTCCAACTTCCGGACTTCGTTAAAAATTTTTATCGATGAATTACTCATCCCCATCTCGGCCAGTGTTTTCAGCACATTTTCCTCGATAGCGGGAATGATCTGATTCCGGTTTGCAGAGAGTTCTGCGGCAATTTGTTCCAATTCGGCTTTGTCTGTTTCCAATTGCTTTTGCAGCTTTTCAATGGCTTCATCGCCAAATATGGCCTGCTGTATCTTATCCGAAAGGTCTTGCTGTATTTGCAGCAGTTCGGCATTGGTATTTACGCGATGTTTTTTTTGCAGATTGTAGATGGTGCTCAACCTCAGGTTCACTTCTTCGGCACGCGCCTCATCGGTTTGGGTATGTTGTTCAATGATGCTTATTTCATCGGCGATGTCCTTCAGCTCGATAATGGAACTGTTGAGGCGCTGATGCAACTCGGTTATAGCGGGGTTGAATTTCTCCAGCGCTGATAGCTGGTGCCCTGCTTCGCGTAATTGGATGAGGGCAGACGTTTCGCCCTCGTTCATCAAATAATGCGCGCCAAGCAGGTTCCGTTTTATTTCTTCTGCATTGGTAAGCGAATATAATTCCTGCTCTAGCTGCTCCTGCTCGTCAGCTGAAAGCGACGCCTTTTCCAGCTCATCAAACTGGAACTGGAAATAATCAAGGTCGGCCTTGGCTTTGTCGCCTGCAGTGATCATTTGCTGCAGGTGCGAAATGTTCTTTTTATAGAGTTTAAATTTGGTGCGATAGCTATGTAACACATCATCATGCCCGGTAACGGAATCAACCACCAGTAGCTGGAATTCGGGATCGTTGATCTCTAAGGTAGCATGCTGCGAATGGATGTCGATCAGCTTTTCGCCAAGGTCTTTTAGTGTGGTAAGGTTTACCGGGGTATCGTTGATAAATGCCCTTGAGCGGCCGTCAGCCGAGATCTCGCGGCGCAGCACGGTTTCGCCTTCATAATCCAGGTCGTTCTCCTCAAAAAACGATTGTAAATGAAAGCCTTGTACTTTAAACTGGCCCTCGATAACGCATTTCTTTTGCTGGTTAAAGAAATAACGGCTTTCGGCACGCTGGCCCAGTATAAGCGAAAGGGCGCCGAGTATAATGGATTTACCCGCGCCCGTTTCGCCAGTAAGTATGTTCAATCCCGCATCAAAACTGATCTCGAGATCGTCAATTAAAGCATAGTTACTGATAGAAAGCCTTTGAAGCATAGCGTTACTAAATTGGAACGCTAAATTACGAAATCTTTGTGATGGCTGTCCCTTATTTGACTGTATCTTTCTCCGTTTCGTCGAATTTGTGGTCGCCTTTTTTCCTTAGCTCTTCACGCATTTCTTCGTTTTGCCTTTCCAGCTCATGAACTCTTTCCTGGTTAAAATCCTTCATCTTTATTTTCATATCCTGCATCTGCTTCTTCCATTCAGGGCTGTTGAACTGTTCCTTCATCTTCAATTGCATGTCGGCCATTTGCTTTTTCCATTCAGGGTTATTGAATTGTTCCTTCATCTTTAACTGCATATCGGCCATTTGTTTCTTCCATTCAGGGTTATTGAACTGCTCCTTCATTTTCACATGCATGTCTTCCATTTGCTTCTTCCATTCAGGGCTATTGTATTGCTCTTTTATTTTAACCTGCATGTCCTCCATCTGCTTTTTCCACTCAGGGCTATTGAATTGTTCCTTCATCTTAGCCTGCATGTCTTCCATCTGCTTTTTCCACTCAGGGTTGTTAAACTGTTCCTTCATTGTGGCGTGCATGTCAGCCATTTGCTTCTTCCACTCAGGGCTGTTGAATTGCTTATTCATTTTCACCTTCATGTCGTTCATTTGTTTCCGCCATTCAGGGCTGTTGAACTGTTTTTTCAACTTTTTGCTCATGTCAGCCATTTGCTGCTGGAAAGCAGGATCCATTTTAAAGTTGCGCAACGAAGCAAAGCTTGAATCATTCCAATTTGAATTGAAGTTGGGGTTTTCCTTTAAAAATGCGTCCTTATCAGCCTGCGGCATTTCTGCCAGGGAGTGGTAGGTGCGCTTATTGCCGTTGTCATCAACTATATAATAATGCTCGTGAACGTGTGTTTTTTTGATCGAATCCGACTGTTTTGCTGCCGGTACAGTATCAACGTAAACCGGGGGAGCTACAGGTTGAACCAAAGCGTTTACCATGTACGACGGATGCGCAGCCGGCGCTATAACCGGTTTCGCCAATGCATCGGTTTTTATTTCGGTAGCAATATTGCTGTGTTTTACTTTATTATGACGTGCAGCTTTTGCATGGCTGTATTGCGGGATTCCCCAGGCCAATAACAGGCCGAGTGCGGCTACTGCCAAAACCACCAACAGGTGAAATTTGGGCAATGTATCTGTAGTTTTCATGTTTAATCTTTTTATTCTGTTAAGCAACGGGTATTTTTTCGAGCCTGTCGAAGCCATTGCCAGTGTATAATTTTGTTCATTTTGCTGCGCGATGATGAACAGCGCGCGGGAGTAAGCATAGTTATTGCAATCCTCATCTATCACCATATCGTCGCAGCAATATTCGCGCTGTTCGCGGATGGTCTTGGAGATAAGCCATACAAATGGGTTGAAGCATAGTATCGTCTCCATTACGCACTGCAGTATATTGAGGAGATAATCATGACGTTTAATATGCGCCAGCTCATGCAGCAGGATTGCCTCTACCTGGTCGTTATCCAAATTATTGATGAGCGCAATAGGGAAGATGATGATGGGCTTGAGATGGCCGATGGTTAGCGGGATCTGCACATGCTCCGAAAAGAACAGCGATACCTTCTTCACGATCTTCAATTTCTGCACCAGTTCACCCGCCCTGGCCGACCATAAATGATCCGTGCGCAAATTCTTTTCGTTACGGATCTGCTGCACATGCATAAAACCACCCACTAAACGGATGCCCTGTACTATCAAAGCCAGCAGGTACACGCTTGTTATATATTTGGCATAATTAGCTATGAAAGCTTCAACCTGCTGCAGCACTGTTGGCGCGTGTTGCGGCGTATAGTTTAGGCTACCGATATACAGCATGGCGCTATAATGGGGCATAGCCATATTATGCAGGTATATTTTTACCAGGTTGGCCAAAAACCAGCAGCAGATAATGGTGAGGCCAAGATAATTGACATCGTACCTGTACTTGGAGCCAAGTGCAGGGAAAAACTGCATCACCAGCTGCAATACAACATATATCAGCAAAGCCTGTCCGAACGATTCAAATAAGGCCTGCCCCAGGGCGTTTATCAAAATACTCGTTGCCATAACTTTTGTGTTGGTTTTTGGATTACTGTTTTATGAGTGATTTTATGCGATTTTGTTACTGGTTATCAGATTTATCCTGATCGGCATCTTTGCCCGAATCGTCCTTATCCGACTTATCATTATATGATTTATAGTCGTATTTGTAATTCTTGTAGATGTTCTTGTATACCTTGCCGGTTACGTATGCCGCCATCTCTTTGGCATATTGGTTAAGCAATTCCTGCTTTTTTTTTATTTCAGGATTGCTATCATAATTGCTCATCTTGCGGCTCAGTTCTTCCATTTTCTCTTGCTGTAACTTCACCTGCGGGTTATTATAAATAGCACTCAGACTATCGCTCAATTCCTGTATGCGTTTGTTATTAGCGTTCATCTCAGGGTTACCATAATAATCTCCCATTTGTTTGCTGAGCTTTGTTATTTCATCCTGGGTAAGTTTTATATTGGCGGGGATATGGGTTGCCAGCTCGGCCTGGTACTTTTTATAGTTATCGTCACGGTCATCATTGTAATCGCTGGTTATGCCGTATTTCTTCATCAATTCCTTGTTGATCTTTACAAATTCAGGAGATGAGTAGAAGGCACCTATTTTACGGCCCTTTTCACCTAAAACGGCGCTGATTGCCTGCATTTTTGGGTCGTCATATGATGCTTTAGAATTCACGCTTAATTTTGCGATCTCTTCCTGCAGTTTTTTGGCTTCCGGATTATCGTAATAAACCTGCATGTTCTTATTCAACTCTTCAATCTGGGCCTTTATGTCATTAAAAGCCTGACTCGAATAATACTGACTTATCGCATTCGATGACTGCTGTATTTTCGCATTTAACTCATTCAGCTTTGCCTCATCGATATTATCATCTGCCGCTTTTATATGTTTAGCAACATGCTTGGTTTTTGCATGCTGTTTAACAGATGTTTGTTGTTTGCCGGTATCTGCTGCCGCTACCAGGCTGTCAATAACCGGGCGGATTGCTTTTATAGAGATCTTACCCTGCGCTATTTGCGGGTTTAAAAGGGCTATGCCGCCCATCATTAGTGTGAATATAAGCATGGCCAGTAACGCCGGCCGGGTGCCTGTTTGTTGTTTTTTCGTTTTCATGATCCTTTCGATTCTGTTTAATAAGTGGTATTTTTTGCCTGTTGCGGCCAGTGCCAATCTTTGGTCGCTGTGGCTGTTTTGCGCCAGCTTTAATAAAGCCTTTGCATAAGTTAAGGGCTCCGCTTCGGCCTTTACAACCAGGTCGTCGCAGCTGTTCTCACGCTCTTCGTTGATGATTTTACTGATCAATTGGGCGCAAGGGTTAAAAAACAGCAGTATAGCTATTACCTGCTGCAGTATGTTTAATAGATAGTCGTTGCGTTTAATGTGGGCAAGCTCATGTAGTATGATGGCCTCTATCTCGCTTGCCGAGAGATAGGTTTGCAGGGTAAAGGGCAGCAATATCATCGGTTTAAGGTAGCCCGTCATGCAGGGCACGCTTACTATATTGCTCAGGCCGATGCTTACCTGTTTACTGATGCCTAATTGCTCGGCAAATCTTTTCACCTGCTGCTGCAAAGCTAGGTCGATAGTAGCGGCTTTGCGGATGAAGCTCAGTCTTTTATTATCCGCTATGATGCGAAAGGTATTGAACACCAGCCCGAGGAGATAAACCCCGGCGATGTAAGGAAGCAGGCCCTCGATATTATAATAATAGCGGAGGCTCTGGCTGTCGACCTGGTTGATACCGGCCGGCAAAGCGAACATCAACGGCGATGCGGTAAACTTTGCAGGCACGGTGGCCAGCCAGTCGAACAGGTATATTTGTTTAATTAAGGTATAAAGGAACCATACGGTAATGGCCGACAAACTGCCGCAGGCCAGCACGTATTTTTTTGACGATGACAGGTTAGGCGAAAACAGCAATACCATCCTCAGTATAAAATATACCACCAATCCCTGCCATAGCGAGTTGATAATGGTGAGGCCCAGAACCTGGCTGATATTATAAAGCATGTTTTCCATAATGCCGGTTGTTATTTGCTGTCCTTTTGTTCAAACTGATCGAGGAAATTCTTGATCGCGTCTATCTCATCCTTTGATGCGCGGCGGTTGCCCAATGCCTGTATCACCAGATCGGAAGTGGAGCCTTTAAACACTGTAGAAAGTATTTTATCCAGCGCGGTAGTTTGCGCCTGCCCGCGGGTGATCAGTGATTTATAGAGGTGCGTTTTTGAGGTCGTGTCGCGCTCAAGCAAACCTTTGTCGTGCATGATCTGCATCAGCTTCAGGGTAGTGGTGTAGCCCGCATCCTTGGTTTTGGCCAGCACTTCATGCACATCGCGAACGCTGCACTCGCTCTTTTCCCAAATCACCTGCAGTATCTCCAGTTCGCTTTCTGTTGGTTTTATTTCCATGTCAATTGTTCTATTACGAATATCTTCGTACAATTATATACGATATTTTTCGTAGATGCAAATAATTTGCATTTTTTAACAAAAGACAGTTGAAAAAGTAAAGCGTTACAGCGGATTAGCGTCTATTTTCGCCGATTGGAGCATTTGTTTCAGCACGCCGGTATCATAGCCAACCTGGCTGGCGACGATCTTCCCATGCGGATCGATCAAAAAGAAAGTCGGGAAACCGGTTACGCCATATTTTAGCGAAGTTTCGCTATCAATACCCTTGCCGTCCCAAAGGCTTAACCATTCAGACTTGTCGCGGTTAAGGCCTTCGATCCAGGTACTTTTGCCGGCATCCTCAGAAAATGTTACTACGGATAGTTTATCGGGATATTGGCCGATAAGGTCTTTTATCTCCTGTACCGATTTCATACAGGGGCCGCACCAGGTAGCCGAAAAGTCGAGTAAAATATATTTGTTCTTAATTTCAGAAAGCTTGTGCAAATTTCCATTGCGGTCCTGCCCGGCGAAATCGGTAAACGGATCGCCGGTTTTCAATGGGTCGCCGACTTTAAGATACGTCGCTACCACCTTCCCGTAATGACTGTCGCGATATTGCGGCAAAAGCGAGTTATACATTTTTTGCAGTGTATCGCGGTTATATTGGCCCTTCAAATAATCCAGCTCGCTCAAAGCAAAGTAACTGTTCAGGTGCTGATGGATAAATGCGATACGAAGCGAATCGTCGGAACTATCGAGATGGCGAACTACTGCCAATATTTTACGCTTCTCCGGGTTAACCTTTGCGGTATCACCATTTAATGCAAATACTTGTTTCATTAGCGTATCCCGCTTTTTATAGTCGATCCCTATCCTTGAATACAGGCTGTTGAATAAATCCTGTTCTTTCGCACCAGTTATCTTCAGTGCAAAAGGCATCTGGCTAATATCGCCCGAAACTTTTACATGGTCATCTGCAATAAATAATACGGTGTAGTAGTAATTATTTTGATAGTTAGCATGTATCCAAAGATTTGTGGGGATATTTTTCGCCTTACCCGTCATGGTAAATTTATTCCCGACAATCACCGCGCTGTCTATAATGTCCTGGTTAGCGACATCCTCCAAATAAAACTTTGTCTGATCTTTAAAACCGGTAACGTTAAAATCGATCTGGTAATTCTGTGCAAATGCGAACGAGGCACAGCAAAGCAATAGTAAAGTGAGGCTGAAATTTTTCATGTAAACAGGTTTAATGATTTACTACCACAAGATACTACGAAACTTTCGTAGATAAAAATATTTTACATTTTTTAACAAGAATAGTAAATGCAGAGAATCCGTTAGGTAAGAGAAGGAAGAGATGTTTCTTTTTGACGGGTTTCCTGCAGATGAAGGAAATGTGCTGCTATATCTTTTGTTTTCAGATAATCTATAGGGCCGTTTATTGGATACATCCTATCGCCTTTACCCAAGGTTATTTTGTGGAAGTACACATCATTTTCATGGAATATAACCGTAATAACTCTTCCGGCTTTAAAAAAACGTTGAGGCCTGTAATCCCTTAGTATATTATCGCTGCTCACATCAAAAGTCAGATCATCATAAAAAGACTTAAGGGTGGTTATGGCATCTTCCTTATTTATTATCGGATTGATACCACTAACTTTAATAATTTTATTAAAGTTTATATAACTCAAAATTAACCATATTACCGCCAGTGAGTCAAAATATAATCCTGTATCTCCGCCTTCTGAAAATGATTGAACGCATATTATTGCAATCAAAATAAAAGGTATGAAAAGCATAAGATTTAAGCATATGCGCCCTAATGCTCCCCATGCAGTTCTTCTATAAACTAGTCTTTGTTTTAAAATAGTTTTAGCATAATCAATTGTAGGAATTAACCTGAGTTTTTCTTCCGGTTCCATATTAGCTACTGCTTCCCCTGCAACGTCTGGTATTTATTCCCATCGCCCGGATCGGCTTGCAGCAACAAATTCATCGCTGCTATCTTGTCCCGGCTATCGGCTTTACTTAATACCGCCGTCAGCTCATCGCTTTTAGCGGTAAAAAATACAAGCGGAAACATAGCGCCTGTACGCGTACGGTCTATCTGCCCTAAAACAGGCAGCAGGCTTTCTATCATTTTAAGGCCCTTGCCGGCATTGTCGGCCATCACATCCAGTCCCTGGCGGTGATAATCATATTCAAAGCTGCGCAGCGGGGCATAAACTTTATTGTTCAGGTTTTCGCTGAGCCAATAACGGCTTACATTGTTATTGTCAAACGCCTTCCAGCCTTTATAGGCCGATGTTTGCGCCAGGTTAACCACGTTTTGCGCCTGGGCAAAATAAGGCGAGCCGCCATAGCGCGAAAAGCTATCATAATCCATACCGATGATCACATAGGCGTAAAATGCCATAATGGAGGTAAGGTTACTGGTAAAGCTTTGGTCGGTATAGTCTAAAGTTTGCCCCTGGGTGTAAGAGAAGGCAATGTCCCTGTCGTTAATGCTGAGCAGGGGAGAAGTATAGGAGCTATTGAACACCGGCCGCGATGACTGCACCTGTAACTCGCCCGCCCAATTGCCTGCGCCGTCATAACTGGTGGCATTGAACACGAAAGTACATTCGAAGCGTTCCTGTGGCGCGATAGGGTCGGCGCACCATTTGCGACCGTTCAGGAAATCCTTCATGGCAGTGGCGAGGTCGTCAAAAACGCGTTTGTTTACGCTTTGTAGTTTGGGGGCAAGTACGGTTACCCTTGCATTCAGGTCCTGAGCCATGGCCGATGAGCCCAGGCAGATCAGCAGGAAGTAAATGCAAAGTTTTTTCATGATTTAATTAATTCAATCAGTTTATCACAAATATCGCGGGCAACTTCATCTTTGGTCTTCAAGTCGTAAGTTGTCTTGTGCAGGTCGCGGTCAATAATCATGATCTTGTTGGTATCACCCTTAAAACCGGCCCCGGTATCGTTAAGCGAATTTAATATAATAAGATCGAGGTTTTTACTTTTTAATTTATAGATGGCGTTTTGTTCCTCGTCGTTGGTTTCCAGCGCAAAGCCCACCAATATTTGGCCATCTTGCTTTTGGCCGCCCAGCGTTTTTAAAATATCAACAGTCGCTTTTAATTCGATATCCAAATTATCGCCCTGCTTTTTTATCTTTTGATCAGCCACATTGATAGGCGTGTAATCCGCCACTGCAGCGCTCATAATGCAGGCCTTTACTTCGGGATAATATTGCTCGCAAGCCGCAAGCATATCCGCCGCCGAAACCACATCTACCCGCTTCACCGAACGCTGCTTACTCAACTGCGCTGTCGGCCCGGCTACCAGTATCACATCTGCTCCTAAAGCCGACAAAGCATCAGCAATGGCAAAACCCATCTTGCCCGATGAATGATTCCCGATGAACCGCACCGGGTCAATCGCTTCGTAAGTAGGCCCTGCGGTAACCAATATCTTTTGCCCCACTAAAGGCAATTTGCTTTTAATGTCGGCTTCTAAAAATGTTACGATCTCTTCCGGCTCCGCCATGCGGCCTTCGCCATGTAAACCGCTGGCCAGCTCGCCTGTACCGGGTTTGATCAGCACATTTCCAAAGGATTGGATCTTCTCTACATTCTCCACTGTCGATTCATGCTTCCACATATCCAGGTCCATCGCCGGGGCAAAATAAACCGGGCACTTCGCCGAGAGATACACAGCGGTGAGCAAATTATCACATAATCCGTTAGCCATTTTAGCCATTGTATTGGCGCTGGCGGGGGCTATCAAAAACAGGTCGCCCCACAGGCCCATTTCTACATGGTTATTCCATTCGCCGGTTTCGGGCGTAAAGTACTCCACATAAACGGGACGCTTGGAAAGCGTGGAAAGCGTCAGCGGCGTAATAAAGTTGGTAGCCTCCGGCGTCATCACCACCTGCACCTCGGCACCGGCCTTCACCAGTAAACGCACCAGCGAAGCCGATTTATAAGCTGCAATGCTGCCGCATATGCCTAAAAGTATTTTTTTGTTCTGTAGCATAAGCCCCCTACTTCGTGCGCCATAGCTTTAGCGACGGTGCAACAAAGAATGATTTGTTTAAAGTAACAAATGTAAAAACAAAAAACTCCCCGGAAGGAGAGTTTTCGATCTATCAACACAATTTAAACTTTAGGCTATTCTTTATTTCTTTAATTCTAAAACCCACATATGCATGGCAGGTATAGTTGTTTTGACGGATGTATTCAATACCTCGCCGCTCAATATGTTTTCTGCTTTGGTAAACCCTGCTGTTCTTTCCTGGTATTTGCCAAAATCAACCGGGCTATCTTTGGTGGCAGTATTCATTACGCACATAATGGTTTGGTCTTTATCATACCTGAAATACACATATAGCCCGTCTACCGGCACATAGTGCATCATCTTGCCGGTTTTTAGTGCCGAAGAAGTTTTCCTGAAAGTCCCCAGCTTTTTTACCAGCGACTGCACCGCCAACTCATTATCATTCAACCCCGCGCCGGTAAATGCATTCTTCTTATCGCCGGCCCATCCGCCCGGGAAATCCGACCGTACCAGTCCGTCCGGGTTGGTAAATCCTTTCAATAATACCTCCGATCCATAATACATTTGCGGTACACCGCGACAGGTAAGCAGCCATTCATAGCCCATCTTCTGCTTTTCCACGTCTTCACCCACTACCGAGAAAAACCTCGGCTCATCATGGTTATCCAATAACAGCACATTGCGAGTGGCATCCTTATTCAAAAAATCGCTGCTTAACGTATAGTATAAGCGGTTCACGCCATTCGTCCAGCCAAACGGTTCGGTCAATGCCGGGATGATGCCAAAATACAAACACTGAAAGTCCACCGAACCCTGCAGGTTGCTTTTAAATGGCAGGTTGAAAATGTTCTGGTTAAAATAAGCCTGGTTAGCCACGCCGAATACGCGCGTCTCGCCAAACAGCGTGATCTTCGGGAACTCATCCATAATCGCCTGGTTGCAGCGATTGGCAAATTGCTGGTCGTTATACGTATAGGTGTCTATCCTGATGCCGTCAATACCAAACTTCTGCACATACCAGATAATGTTCTGTATCATGTAATTGGCCATATACGGGTTAGATTGATTGACATCCGGCATCTGCGAGGTAAACCATCCGTCCACCATTTTCTTTTTGTCGGATAGCGCCGCATACGGATCAAACTCGGTTTGCTCACGGTAATTGGTTTGAGTGAATTTCGGCCAGCGGTGCATCCAACTGGAATCCGGCGGGTCCTGCTCCAAAAAATGATAGAGGCCGGTATGGTTATATACAACATCCATTATCATCTTCATGTTGTTCTGATGCAGCTTATCGATCAGCGATCTGTATAATTCGGGGCTGCCATATCGCGGGTCTATCTTATAATGATCGGTAATGGCATAACCATGCTCGGTACGGTTGGGCATGTCGTTTTCCATCACCGGCGTTAGCCAAAGCGTAGTTACCCCAAGACTTTTAAAATAATCGATATGGTTAATGATGCCCTGGAAATCCCCGCCATGCCTCAAATACATCGAATCGCGGTTCAGGGACTGATCACGCATGCTAGGTATGCGGTCATTGGAAGGATCGCCATTGCTGAAACGGTCGGTGAGCAATAGGTCGATGAAATCGGCCGATGTTACACCCTGTGCATATTGTGTACCGTTACCGGCAGGTCTCGCCAACAACGCCCACGGTAATTTTGTTGTCTTATTGCCATCGCCAAAAGTAAGATACACTTTGCCCGGCTTTGCGACAGGACTTATAAACAGATCAATAGCTGTATATTTTGGATTGGCAAAATGATGCACCTTTAATACTTTAATGCCGACATAATTCACCTGCAGCTTTTGGCCGGATAGCGCTGTGTTGTCACTTTTTACTAATAGCTGCACATGGTTCATTTTCATACCTGTCCACCAGTTGGTAGGATAGATGTTGGTTTGCTGTGCGCTCAGCTTAAAAGATGCGGCGACAAGAAATAAGAGAAAGTATAATTTTCTGATCATGGTTATAATTTTGAGCCGCAATTAATAACGCATTCAGCCCAAAAAGAAAAATTGATGCAGACAGCAAATAAAAGATGACGAATGACTAATTTTAAATTATGCCCCGGCAAACTTTAAGCAGCAGGAAATGGAATAAGGTAAAATTATACGCCCTGTACTGGGTAGGCTACCTGCTACTTTTTACCCTGGTGGAAGGCAGCACCGATCACGATTTTATAAACGTCTTTCGCAACGAGCTGATCAGTCTTGCGCCGAAAGCGTTATTTGTATGGCTGGTGATAGAAAAGATATCGGACGACCTGTTAATCCGCAGGGAGTTTGCCCGGTTTATTGCTGTTTATATTCTGCTGATGATAGCTTTTGCTTTCCTGCTGCGCCTCACCGATAATTATATCATCCTGCGCTATTTTCTTATCTATTGGGCTAAAGAACCTTTGCTGAGCGCCGCGCCGTTCCTGTACAATATCATCAAGCTGCAGTTTTTATTGACCATCCCATTTTGTGTTAAGCTGTACCGGTATTTAAATGCGGAGAAGAATCGCATGCAACAAATGCAGCCTGTAACAGATATTGCTGAAACACAATCGCTAATAATTAAATGCGAGCGCCGCATGGTGAATCTGGTATTTGATGATGTTTATTACGTCGAAGCACAAGGCAACTACCTCGAGATATTTACGGTGAACGGGGCTTTCAGAACCTATCTGTCCATCTCCGAAATGGAGGAAAAACTACCCGCGACAAAATTTGCCAGGATACACCGTTCATTTATTGTCGCGCTAAACAAAATAGAAAGCCACAACCACAGCCAGGTGATCATTAAAGGTAAAAAACTGCCCATAGGCCGGTCATATATCCCTGGTATAAAAAGGAGTTTTTCTATGCTGGATCAGTATACGGGCATCGTATCACGGTAAAGCAAAAAAGCCTTAGATCTTATCAGACCTAAAGCTTATATCTTTTACTTCCCCTTCTCAGAAGGAGTCCTACGGACAGGGGGCTGGGGGCTTATTGCTGTTCTTTTGCAGGGTTGCGGTAATATACCTTACCATCCAAAAATTCCTGCACGGCAACCAACGATGGTTTTGGCAGTTTTTCGTAGTATTTAGAAATTTCTATCTGCTCGCGGTTTTCGAATACCTCTTCCAGGTTATCGTTTGATGAAGCGAACTCAGAAAGTTTCTGGTGCAATTCTTCCTTAATATTGTTCGAAAGCTGGTTAGCCCTTTTAGACATAATTACGATCGACTCGTAAATGTTGTTTGTCTGGACATCCAGTTCGCGCAAGTCGCGTGTTACTGTGCTGCTTGCTACGGCAGGCTTGTTAGCGTTACTGTTATTATTATTGCTCATATCAATCTTTTACTTATTGTGGTATTTTTTGATCAGTCTGCCCTTTTTCCGAAGGCGGCTGTACTCTTGTCGAATCTTTTTTGGCCAAACGGCGTGCCAGCTTTTCATCAGATGCTGCTTCAGCTAAAACCCTTTTGGCGTTTATAATGCCCCTGTCGCTATCTTTCTTGTATGTTGCAATCTGCGCCAGGTAAGTACTTTTAGGGTACTTCTCCGTAAACTGGTCGGCATCCGCTATCGCCAGTTCATAGCGGGCTTCCTGGTAATACTCACCACTATGTTTTGCAAATTCGTATTGCGCCTGTATGGTCAGAAATTCCATCTCCTCGCCATATTTAGTATCAGGATAATCGCGTAGCGAATTACCGAAAGCAATAACGGCAGCCTGGTAATAACCGATAGTTAAGTATAGCTTAGCGTTCTCGTACGATTTTCTTTCCAGCTTATCGCGCAGGTTTTGGATCAGCTTGCTGGCCTCAACCACACGCTCGCTTTTAGGGTATAAGTTAATAAACAACTGCAATGCATCAATTGCGCTCTGCGTATTGCTTTGGTCGAGCGAAAAGATAGGCGAATCCAGATAATAGCAATAAGCTGCCATAAACCGGCACTCCTCCGCCCTCGAGCTGGTGGGGTAAGTTTCGGCAAACGTTTTAAAATGGTAACGTGCCGAGGTATAGTCCCTCAGTTTGTAGTTGGTGTAAGCGTAATAGTAATAAAGGTCTTCCGCCTGGCTTTGCCCGCGATAGCGTGCCACCAGTGTTTCAAAAAGCTCAAGCGCCTTACTGTAATCGCGCTTGTTATAAAGGCGTATTGCCTCGCGGTATTTTTTAGCGTAATCGTTACTTGCTTTCAACTTCTCAAACTTGCTTTTGCAACCAGCAAAAGAAAGCATTAACACAATTAAAAGCCCCCCAACCAGGGTTAGTTGTTTTTTAAACATCCTGCAAAGATAGTTATATAATGTAAACCCGTCAATTATTTATTTACAGGCGAATATATAACGCGAAAGTTAACGGTATTGCATGCATGCGGTTTTTTAACTTTTTTTAACGAATGGGACCGTTGATTTTTTATGATTAGGGTGATTTCGTTGATTAGCATTGGTTATGCGGAACTAAACCCAAATGCTGGCGCGAGTTTAGCGCAGCGTAACTCGTGACATAGCATAGTTTAAGCTTTCAGCTTACTCTGGGCGTTTCCTGCGGCCCGCGCTATCCATTCATACTGCACAAGGCCTTAGCCGCAGGCCGGTATCCGCTGCTATCGCTAACGCATTTGTCTGAACCATGATTTATGTGATTAAAAGATACTCCTGATTTATGACATTCAAGATCCTTCAATCCTAAAATCAAGCGAATCATGGTTCAGACAATTTCTGCGTTAGGGATTGTAAGGGTTTAGTGCCCACGATAGTGGGTACCGGAGCGCAGCGCAGCCCTGGAAAGCCCGGGCCGCTTTGAGGGCCTCAGTGCGGACTGCGGCAACGCCCACATTATTTTCCACTAACCTTCCTTTCATTAAACTGCTTCGACCCTCCCTTTGCAATAGAAAGCGATTTCCAATCCCCGGCCGCCATCATCTTCGCCAGGAAAACAATCTGCCCGACGTGGTAGGGCAGGTGCGCCAATTGGCGGTTGATTGCTTCGGTAACGGTATGCGCCTCACCGCGTATATATATAATACGCGCGAGGTCGTTTTCGGTAAGCGGGGCAAGGGCATCAAATAAGCATTGCCAGCCTTTTTCCCATAAAGCGGTCAGATCCTCTTTATTCAAAGTAGTCTCTTCAAATTCCATATCCCGGTCGCGCGTGGATTTTTCGCCGTCGCTGTTCAAAAAATCCGTCCACCGCGAAATAGAATTCCCGGCAATGTGCTGCATAACAACAGCGATGCTGTTCGATTCATTATTATACTGCCAGTGCAACTGCTCGTCGTTTAACTGCGCAATTGCCCTATCAGTCAGCGATTTATAATATAAAAACAGCTTTCTAACGCTCGCTAAGTAGTTTTCGCCTGTATTTTCCATAATTTAAAAGATGTGCACAACAAATATGGGTAATTATTAAAGGCAAAAGAGCAGCAATCAGCGTAATCCTATAATCCTCAAAAATCTGTGATCAATTTTTTGCCCTCATCCACAACCAATTACAAGCTATTTGCAAAAATAAGTAGGCATGCATTTGACGGAGCGATAAATCTTCATACCTTTGCAGCCCGCAAACGAGGAAGCGGGTTGTTCTCTGAAAAGAAAATAAGGCAAGCTGAAAAAATAAAAAATAAAGTTTGCAGAAGTAAAAAAGGTTCGTACCTTTGCAGTCCCAAAACAAACGGGGCGCAGAAATGCGAAAGGAACGGAAGCGATTTCCGCGACAAAAAACACTGAAAATTTAACCCTACCAAAAGGGTAAAAATATTAGCTGAACCGTGAGGCAAAGCGAAAAGTTCTTTTAA
>Ga0206937_10028_pt1 | contig 49720 bp, 39 predicted proteins | sample Alteio_BWOrgHeat_11_FD_152923 | JGI IMG/M metagenome (GOLD analysis project Ga0206937, IMG submission 152923) | Enriched cells from forest soil in Barre Woods Harvard Forest LTER site, Petersham, Massachusetts, United States -... | ecosystem: Environmental > Terrestrial > Soil > Temperate forest >... | reverse complement strand
TGGTTTTACCTCATCCCAGGTTAAAGGCATGGAAACTGTAGCGCCAACCTTTGGCCGTAAAGAATACGGGCCTGCAATAGTAGCGCCGGGACGGTTTTGCAGGAAATCGAGATACATTTTGCCGTTGCGTTTGGCTACCATACGCTCAAGCGAGGTGTACTCGGGTATTTGTTTTTGCACGATGTTGACGATCAACCGTGCAAACATTTGCGATTGGTCATAGCTATATTTCGCTTTAAGCGGGATGTAAATATGCATACCGGTTGAGCCGGAAGTTTTTGGATAGGACGGCACACCGATAGCGTCCAGCACTTTGCGTACTTCCTGCGCGGCTTCAATCACCTGGTCGAAAGTATTTTTATCCGGGTCAAGGTCGATCACGCAATAATCGGGGTTATCCGGCGATTGCACACGGCTGAACCATGGGTTCATTTCGATGCAACCTAATGAAGCCATCCATAACAGGTACGACTCATCGGAACCTACTAAATATTCCTTATGCTCGCCATCACTGGTGGTATACGGGAAAGTTTTGGTGATCCAATCCGGCGCTTTGCCTGTTATGTCCTTCTGGTAAAAGCTTGGGCCATGAATGCCATCCGGGAAACGGTTGAGCGACATGGGCCTGTCGATCAAATAAGGCAGAATATAATCCGCAACCTGGTAATAGTAATTGAACATATCGCGCTTGGTCACGTTGTCTTCGGGCCAGTAAACCTTGCTCAGGTGGGTGAATTTCAACTCGTGGCCGCAAATTTTGCGTACCTGGGTTTCCTCTGTAGGATTTAATAAAGTGCGGCGGTCTTTATCTTTTGGCGGCATAATAATGTCTTTGTGTTTATCGGTTTCCGGAGACGTATTCGGTTTGCCGTTTGAAGATGCAATGTGTTGCGTCTCTACATCATGAACGGTCTCTATTGCGTCTTTAGGTCTTTCAAGCACGATGTCCTTCGCTTTTTTTATCGATGCGCATGCCTTTGAACGATGCCTGGCGAAAAACGCCGTCGCTGGTTATTTCAGCATATTCTACTTCGCCAACCAATTCGGGTTTTAGCCATGTAGGCTTCGCTCCCATTCGCACTGGGCGGAAACGGGATGGCTTATCGACATCTGGCTCTACATCAAACGGACTTTTATCGATGATGAGCGGCTTGAATTGCTCCATCATTTCTTTTTGCATCTTATCATTAAACCCGGTGCCTACTTTGCCTACGTACTGCAATTTACCATTTTGATACACACCCATTGTAAGCGCGCTGAACGGTTTGCTGGTGCCTTCATTTTTAGTAAACCCGGTAATAATGATCTCCTGGCGCTGGTGTACCTTTATTTTCAACCATTCGCGCGAGCGTGCATCAGGTGTATATTGACTGTCGGCCTTTTTGGCGATGATGCCTTCCAGACCGATCTTTTTGGCAGCTTCGAAAAACTCCTTGCCATTTGCTTTAAACGATTTGCTTGGGCGGATATGGTCGTCATCCGTTGGCAGTACACTTTGTAGGATAGCCTGGCGCTGTTCGAGCGTGAGGTTCATCAGGTTTTTGCCTTCGTACCACAAAATGTCGAATATGTAGTAGATCAGCTGCCCATCGGCATCGCTGCGCCAGTTTTGTAATGCGCCGAAATCAGAGATGCCTTTATCGTTCAGCACCAAGATCTCGCCATCAAGCACGGCATTCATCTTCCATTTTTTGAGGATGTTATGGATGGAGTAAAATTTCTCGTTGAATGTTTTGTTATTTCGGGATATAAGATCCACTTCACCTTTATTAATAGATGCTATCGCCCGGTAACCGTCCCATTTCACTTCATACAGCCAGTCGGGATCATCAAAAGGTTCATCCACCAGCGTGGCCTTCATCGGCTGCACGTTTTTGGGCATAGCCGATTTTGGCGCTGATTTAAGCAGTTTTTCAACATCTACAACCGTATCCACCGGCCCCTCAGCCAACTGTTCATCCACCATTTCCTCAGGCGCTGCTGCCAGGGCTTTTTTTTTACTCGCCCGCTTTGGCTTTTCAGCAGCTTCCTCGTGGTTGCTATTCCAAACCTTATCGGCAGATTTTTCCATTTGTGCAATGGTTTTGCCTGATTTTACCGATTTACCTTTTTCAGTGATATCGCCCGCATCGGCAAACTCGTCGTTATGTTTGATGAGCAGCCAGCTGTTCTCGCCCATGCCATGGGTTTTTATCAGGGCAAATTCGCCTTTAAGCTTTTTACCATGCATACGTATTTTTACAGAGCCGGATTTCAGCTCCTTCAACAATTCTTTTTCCTGTGCCTTTTTGCCTTCTATATCTATAAGTGGCTCATAAGTGCCCTCATCCCAAACGATCACAGTACCGCCGCCGTATTGTCCTTCCGGAATGATGCCTTCAAAATTGCGGTAATCAAACGGGTGGTCTTCCACCATCATGGCCAGTCGTTTGGTTTTTGGGTCAGTCGATGGGCCTTTTGGTACAGCCCAGCTTTTTAATACGCCATCCATTTCCAGCCTGAAATCATAATGCAGGTGCGATGCATCATGCTTTTGTACAACGAACATTAAGTGGTCATTATCCTTGCTTTTGCCGGATTTCGGTTCGGCGGTTTTGGTGAAATTCCGCTTTTGGACGTATTTAACAAGACTCATAATTACTCTTTTCTATATACATACAACAATTTAGCCATAATAATGGTTTGCTATTTATAACCTGATACTAAATGGAACTGTTTGAAATTTCGGTAAGCTATAATGATGAGCATCACCACTTTGAAGTGCGCGATTACATGCATCACGATGGCGCAAGCTGCAAGTTTGAGGTGTACAAAAAAGATGTATTTGTGGTCAGTTTTGAGCCCGGCCCGCATAAGCACCTGCATATTTGCAAAGATGGCGGCGTTGAAAAGGAAGACTTGCTAAACCTGATAGCCGACGAAATAGAATCGTACAATATTTAAACTGAAACCTGATATGAATAAATTAACTACTCCCGGCAAGGACATCAAGGCAAAAAAGAGCCAGGTGTCGCCAAGCGATGATACCACCGAACGCGCGCGACCGAAGCCGCAGTATCGGGCACAATGGAAGACAGCGTGGCTGCAGAATTGAAAAATCGCAAACACGGCGGTGAAAAGCCGGCGAGGTAATTTACCTTATACAGATGATTATTATTCCGAAGATTTAACTTATTAATTACCGGGAAAACATTTTTCACATTTGTATCGGTTGGGGTAATTAAACCTGTCGCAATAATTTTTTAAACCCCAAAACAACCAAGTAGTCAACTCCTTACGTATATTATATATACGTAAGAGGCATTTTTTTAATATAATTTGCGGTACAATGAGCGTGAATGACCGTTTTAATTTATTTTGGATATCCAGGGCGTTGACAATTTCCTGCCAGTACAACCTGGAGCGGTATTATTATGATACCGTATACCATAACCTTTTTTCCGTAATACAATTACCTACCGAATCCATTGTGCTGGATAAGTACAATTTGCGATACGATAATTCCTTCGAAGCAAATATTGCTGTCAGAATGGCTTTACTGGCCGGCAGCCACAGCTCCATTATTGAAATACCACGCTTAAGCGTTAGGGACAAAAAGGAGATACAATTCCAGTTTCTATCACTGTTATCAGACAAACTGCATCATGGTGAATGCATTCTTGCCGTAAGTGAGCAGGCTGATGAGGACGGATTTGTGCTGGATACGGTGCTCAACAGGCGTATTGTGTTGGCAGATATTGCATCGCATTGGGAAATGCTGAAATTGCAGTTATCCTATGGTTATATGCACAGGCTTGGCCAAACGCTTGGGGACGTGAATTATCTAAATAATTAAGTTGCCTGACAATTACTTCACATCAACCTGATGCACACTTACAGCCTTAACATCAGTTGTAAAATGTTCCCCATACTTTACTTCAACCGGGTAAGCTTTCGGATTATTTGGCGCGCCGGTGCCTTCAAAGTTGGTGATCCTTACGTTTTTAAAATGGTTGATCTCGACGCCGTTGGTGAGCCATGGCATGCGCGGATCTGTCCATTTTAGTTGGAAGTCGTTGATGATCAGACCATCCACATTTTGCGCCAGCAGTCCTGGGATATCGCTTTTAAACAGGCCTTCCTTCACATACAAAGTACCTCGCATATCGATGTTACCGCCGGCCACATCGTTCAGCTTGCTATCGGTCAGTTCAAAACGGATGTGGTTAAAGTAGATGTCGTGCAGTATGCTTTCATCCGTTCCCCACAGCAGCATGCCGTTCTCGCCTTTGCAAATAATGTTGTTAAAAGTAACGTGGCGGATCTCACCCAGTTTTACGCCGGGTTTGCCGCGCACGGCTGAGATATGTATCGGCTCGGCATTGCCCCACCAGTCGCCGGTGCGGAGTTTGGTGTCGATGGTTATATTGGTGAAGGATAGGTTTTCCAGCGAGCCTTTGTCCCTCAAAAATATGCCTATGCCACGGCTTGAATTGGTAATATTGCAGTTGGTTACCTGCACGTTGCGCACATCGTTCTGATCCAGGAAACCGATACGCAGCGCGCATGACGACGATTGCAGGTTACAATTGCTGATCAGGATATTTTCCGACTGATGATGCAAATGCTCAAATCCCGGCACTTCGAAATGATGGTCGAAACCGGTTATGGCGAAGGAGTCATCGCCTGTACGGATATCACAACCTGTCACGATCACGTTGGTGCAACTGGTAAGGTCGATGCCGTCGGCATTGGGCGCCAGCATATTCGTCCACAGGCGGATGTTGCTGATGAGCACCGATTCGCAATCGGCCATGTGCATGCACCAGAACGGCGACTTGGTGATGAACACATCCTTTATGGTAACGCGTTTGCAATTGCTGAAGATGAACATCTGGTAAGGCCTGTCTTTCGGCACAATCGGACCATCGCCTATGCCCGATTCCACATGCCTGAAGTTGGCGCCCTGGCGGGAGTATTTGGTTACCGAAGTATCCAGCTTTTTAGCTTTATCCAATTCAAAATAGGCGTCGCCATTACCATCCAACTGACCGTCGCCGGTTATGCTTACATTCTCCGCATCCTGTGTCAGGAACATGCCTAAATGGATGTGCTGGTATGGCGTATCCGGTGTGTAGGGCGTATAATCATCCAGGTTCGGACTGCCGCGCAATACCGCGCCTTTTTGCAGGTAGAGGTTCACGTTGCTTTTTAGGTGTGTTGTGCCGATGATGAACACGCCCGTAGGCACAACCACATCGCCGCCGCCATGAGCATTGCAATCGTCAATGGCGGATTGCAGGGCTTTGGTACAAACTGTGGTGGAATTGGGTACTGCGCCATAGCTTGTGATGTTGTATTGCTTAAGCTGCGCGAAGCAATGGCCGCTAACAAGCAGCATAAAAAGTAACAATAAATGCCTTCTCATATCCTGAAAATCAATTAAATCCGTTTAATCCTGGTTCTATAATTTACCCGTCCTTGATGGCTGGGTGTTGGTTATATAGTTAAAGCTCTTCACCTGGTCGCCGATCTGGATCTTGAACTCGCCGGCTTCGGTTACACGCTGGCTTTGGTCGTTAATAAATGAAATGTCTTTTGGCGACAGCCTAAACGTAACGGTCTTCGTCTCGCCCGGCTGCAGGCTGATCTTGTCGAATCTTCTTAACCGTTTGAAATCCGGTGTGATGCTGGCGTAAAGCTGGCTGGTGTATAGCAGCACACTTTCCTTACCTTCGCGGCTGCCGGTGTTTTTTACATCTACCGTTACAGTTAGCATTTCGCCGTCTTTCAGCGAGGGGCTGCTAATGTGCAGGTTGCTGTAGGCAAATGTCGTATAGCTCAGGCCGTAACCAAATTCATACAACGGATTATAGCCGTGGGCATCGTCGCTGTTACCGTTCTCTATATTTTTACGATAGTAATTTACCAACGCGTTTGCGGAGCGCGGGTAAGAGATAGGCAATTTGCCCGATGGGTTGGCATCACCAAATAGGATATCGGCCAGTGCATTGCCGCCTTCGTTGCCGGATAGGTAGGTCATGAGCGTAGCGGTGGATTTGCTTTCCGCTTCGGTAATAATTCGCGGGCGGCCTTCTGCCATTACCAATACAATCGGCTTGCCTGTTTGCGCCAGTGCATTTGCCAGTTGCGTTTGTGCTGCGGGCAGGTTCAGATCGTCAATATTGCCAACATTTTCGGCATATGATGGCTCGCCGAGGCAAAGCACGATCACGTCGGCTTTTTTGGCGGCCTTTACGGCTGCATCGATTTCGGTGGCATCGTAATAAGTTGTGCCGGGCTGGTAATCCACATTGTCCTTTCCTATTTTTTGCTGGATGGCTTTAAGGATGGTATTTTTTCCGGGTATGAACTTGTCGCTCAGGTCGCCTTGCCAGGTATAGCTCCAGCCACCGTCAAGCGCACGCATGGTGTTGGCTGCCGGGCCGGTTACCAGCACTTTTGTATCCTTTTTCAGCGGTAGGATATTGTTATTGTTTTTCAGCAGCGTAATGGATTCGGTTGCAGCTTTTAAGCTTACGGCGCTGAATTCAGCCGAGCCAAATTTTGGATAATCATCCGGGTTTCCTACCGGGTGTTCGAATAAGCCGAGCTCATATTTCACACGCAAAATCCTTTTTACCGATTCGTTGATGCGGCTCATGGGCACTTTACCCTCCTTAACCAGCTCGTCCAGATATCCGCAGAATGAATAATCGTAAGGCACCATGCTCATGTCAACACCGGCATTTACGGCTATCATTACCGCATCTTTTTGGGTGGCAGCTATGTGGTGGCGGTCGTGTAGGTATATAATATCCTGCCAATCGGTTACGGCTATGCCTTTAAAATGCAGTTCGCCGCGCAGCACGTCGGTAAGCAGATATTTGCTGGAATGTACAGGCACGCCATTTATTTCGGACGAGTTGATCATGATGGATTTTGCGCCATCTTTTACTGCCTCTGCAAACGAGGGCAGGAAATATTCGCGCATGTAACGGTCAGGTATCCAGGCCGGGGTACGGTCTTTACCATTTAGCGGGAAGCTGTAGCCTAAGTAATGCTTTAAACAGGCGGCAACGTGGTATTTATCGCCTACATCATTACCCTGGTAGCCTTTTATAATGGCTGCCCCCATTGTGGCAGCTACGTATGGGTCTTCGCCAAAAGTTTCGTAAATACGCGGCCAAAGCGGGTTGCGGCCCAGGTCGAGCACCGGCGAAAAGTTCCAGGGGATATAGCTTGCGCGAACCTCATAAGCGGTGATTGCAGCTTCGCGCTCGGCAAGCGCCGGGTTAAAAGTTGCCGCCATGCCGATCTCCTGCGGGAAAAGCGTAGAACCAATAGTGTAGTTCTCTCCGTGCATCGCGTCGATACCATAGATCACGGGGATCTTCAACCTGTCTTCGCCGGCAGCTTTTTGTATATCACTGATAATTTTGTACCATGTTTCGCGAGTGGTTGCGCCTGCGGTTACGTTTAAAAATGAGCCGACATGATATTTCGTGATCGCCTCGCGTACTTTCGCCATATCGATCTGCGGAGCAGCCGGATCACCTCCTGATTGCACAATTTCGGCAAGCGTAACCTGCGTCATCTGGCCGATCTTCTCTTCAAGCGTCATTTTGGCGATCAGAGCGTCTACCTTCTTATCGATAGGATCGGCAGTATGCTGGGCACTGGCCAATAGCGTATTGAATAAAACAGCGGAGATCAAGAATATCCTTTTCATTGCGGTGTATGGTTTCTGCAAATTTTAATTGAGTAAGCAGCCCACTAAGATAGGTGATGGTTAAAAATTATCATAGCAATGATAAAATAGTGCCATGTTTTGCCGTAAAAATACAGGTTATTTAATGGCAAATATTTCAAGTGTGTCCACCGAGCCCGGCGATAATTCATCGCCGAATAAAATATCTATCCTATTAATTTATTTTGTTAAACAAAGGTTATACAATCAGGTTATAACCACATGCTACAAAACATATCTCCCTGGGCTGCTGCCGCAAATCATCTGTTTAACGGAAAAACCGCACCGATATATCGGGGTGATTATGGCGACATTTTTTTGCAGGAGGATGCCCTTTGGCTGCTGACAGAAAATCAGTTAGCCCTCCGCCTTGCTTATGCGCCAGGCGGAGGGTTAACCGTCAGCCATCACCAGGAGAAGGATAACAGGTTAAGCCTGTCAATGGAAGCCGGCGCCGGGAAGATCTTCGTTAGCGTTGAGACCATAGATAATGTGGTGCATTTTAAAACAGACATTCAACCCAATACCGACCTATTCATCCCTTTTTCGCCGCGCGATCTGATCGCGAAAGCGGAAGCAGGCGAAATCCATGTTAAGCAAGTTGGTACACGTTCAGGCCTGATCTATGCGAGCACTAAAGAATCAGCTTTCCTGTATTTTCAGGACCTTGGCTCATTGATGGAATATAACCAGGATACTCAAACCTCCTGCGCTGAAGTGGTAGGCGGTACATGGCCTGAAATAGGCTTTTGCCTGCCCGCGACTAAAGATAAACCACTACAAAAAGGAAAGCGATATATCATTAGTGATGGGTATATCCTGTGCAGCGATCAACCGCCAAAGGATGAGGCTGCAATGGCGGCGCAATACATGGACTTGCTGGCCGCTATCTATTTACAGTTGCCGCGCGAGGATACCAAATACCAGCCATGGCCGGAAATAATTGGCAAAGGTCTGCACGACCTGATCCACAATCCGGCTTGCTGGTCGCAGGTAAGCGCGCATAGTTACCTCAACGCCTATGCTTGTGATTATGCCACGCCGCCGGAGATCATGGTGCAGCTTGCTGTGCTAATGCCCTTGCAGGACTACATCGAGTGGGGCGCGCATGAGCTGGAGGTAATGAAAAAGATAATGGACGGATTGCCCGCCTTTTATAATGAAAAACTGGGAACCATTATGCGCTGGCACCCGGCGGTAGCCGATAAGATGGAAGGCGAGGAAGAACAGAAAAAGCCGATGGTAATGGACTCGTGGTACTTGCACCATCCGTTATTAAATCTATCGCGGCTCGCGTTAAAAGGGAATAAGGTAGCGGAGAAATTATTTCTGGGTTCTATCGGGTTCGCCATTAAAGTAGCGCATCATTTTGACTACCAATGGCCGGTATTTTATCACATGGAAACCTTAGCAGTGATCAAAGCAGAGACCAAGCCGGGCGAAGGCGGCGAAAAAGATGTGCCCGGTCTGTATGCACACATTATGCTGCAGGCCTGGGAGTTGACCAGGGAAGAAAAATATCTTACCGAGGCCAAAAAGGCTGCAAAACGCTTAAAGGGATTAGGCTTTAGCTTATTTTACCAGGCCAATAATACTTCTTTTGGCGCAGGCGCCATGCTGCGGTTATTTAAAGAAACGAAAGAGCAGGTATATCTCGACCTGAGTTATTTGTGCCTCGCGAACATCTATAAAAACGTCCATCTGTGGGAATGTAACTACGGCAATGGCAAACATTTCCCGTCGTTCTTTGCGTTGTTTCCTTTGAATGACGCCCCTTATACAGCGGTTTATGAAGAGCAGGAGGTTTTTTGCGCGTTGCATGACTATTTGTTACTGGCAGATGGGATTGAGCTGCCGTCCTCGGTAACACTATTGATAGCGGAATACCTGCGCTATCTGGTCGACCGCTCCGTCTACTATTACCCGCCAATGCTGCCTAAAGAAATACTGGCCGATAAACCAAAGATCGGTGAAGTAGACCCAAACTTATGGATAGCGCTTGAAGACATACAGGATGGCTGGGAAAAATGCGGGACAGTTGGGCAGGAAGTGTACGGAGCAGGTAACGCGTTTGGGATAGTGCCGAGGCATTATTTTAAAATACCAAACCACGACTTTATGATCTATTGCGATTACCCGCTGGCGCATTTCAAGATAAATAAACGGACAGCTTCATTTAATATTCTTGGCGATGGCAGGATAAATTGCAAACTGATGGTGGTTAAGCAGGAAGAAAAGTTACCTGAATTCACGATCAAACCTGAATTTAATGGGAAGAGAACCAAAGACGGCCACCTGGAATTTACTGTTTCGGGTAATCAAAAAGTAAAGGTTAGCTGGTAATTGCCGCTAACATTTCTTTGATGGAGAATTTTGCGCCGCAAAAAGATTTTTAACGGTTAATAAATAAGAGCCTGCGAGGACACAAAAAAATAAACTCAGGGACCTGTAAGAATATCACGTATATACACATCCATAGTTTCGGCAAGCAGTAACAGATCGCTAAGTAAAACATCGCCGCCATTGCCCGATTCAAATTGAATGATCTTTTCGACATTAACACCGGACCTTGCGGCCAAAGCTTCCACTAACAAGCCTTTCTTCACGCGAAGTCGCCGAAGGTTATTCCCGCAACGTATTAAGTCGGCTTTACTATACATTAATAGGGTTTGCCGCTTATACGTAAACTAAATGAAGAACGTTTACCCATTTCGGGTAGTTTTTGCCACATGATTGTTACAATCAGTTTTGATTTATAGCGGGAACGTTCTTGGCCTGGTGTTTGCCTATTCGCGAACATGCAAAACGACAGCCACATTCCTAATTTAAAAGCCGTATTGACCAACATTCTGAGGGAGCGAAACAGGCTTGGGTATACACAAGATTATATGGGTATGAAGATGGGGATCTCACAAAATGCCTATAGCAAAATAGAGCTTGGTATTACCAACATAACGGTAAATCATCTTTTCCATATCGCCGATATCTTCGGTTGCCCTGTGACTGAACTTCTGAAAACGGGAAAGCGCTAACGGTTGCTATCCATTAATTTTTTTTTAATAGGGGCACCGGTATCCAGGTCGACAGGTATTGGGTAACCTTTCCCCTGCAGCGCTGCAATAGGCACACCTATTGCAGTTTGGCCTTTCACCCGGCGTGTAACTTTGCCTTTTTTTGCGCGCGCCAGCTTACTGCCAGGCACACCATTTTTTGATGGTGCAAGGCTATCGGCAGCGATCACATTACCATGCGCGTCACGGTTCATTTCATCCAGCGCATTATTCAGGCTGGTTTTCTCCTGGTCGCTCAGACTGTCATATTTTACGCTATAAACAGCCAGCACACGCCTAGCGTTGTCAAGCGTATTGGTGCCGCGCTCATAAACATCACGGTAGATATTGAGAACCCCTCCTTCTGCAACAATCGTTTCATAACGCAGATCTATTGGCACGCGTGTAGGCAATTTGAACGAGTGTGTTTTGTTCTTGCTTTTTTCCATCTGGCGAACGTCATTATCCGACAAGACCAGGCCGCCCAATTTTGCGAGGATGGGTGCAAAGTTTAGCACCTGCCTATTGGTAAGCCCCACACAGCCGTGTGAAGCAAAATTGCCGATCTTTTCTAACGGCTTGCCGCCGTGAATAAGCGAAGGCATGCCGATAGGTATTTTAACAAGTCCGAGTGGATTAAGCTCGTTACCAGCTGAAACTCTTTTGCCCACATGGAAGTTGCCGCGTACCCAGGGTTCGTCGGGCGGGGTCCACGCAGGGTTAAAAATTATCGTATCTGCCCGGCGCATGCCTGTTGGCAGCGGGAACTCGGGATAGCCGATACCTATGCGGTAACTTTTCAGTAGCTTACCGTCTTGGAACACATCCATTCTGTAAGCCGGCGCGTTGACTACAATACGGGTATCTGTTGGCACAAAATTGAGTTGGGAGGGCGCTAATCCTTCAACACCCTGACTGTAGCGTTGGCTTACAAATTGCTGTAGTTGCTGTGCTTTATCCGCACCAATTACTGCATCGATCTTTGCCTGGTATTTTTCGTTCGCCATACGCGCCGAAACGGTATCAGCCGTGCCATCCTCGCTTAGCTCTCTTAAGGAAGAATGTGCGGTGGCCCTTAACTTATCGATCTGTGAGAAAGTCAGTCCTAATTGCGATTTGAGCGTACCGGCAAAGTCGCGTTCATAAAATAAAGCATCGAGCACAGGGAGCGTCAGCGCAATTTGAGCTGTATCAGGCTTTGGTACAGGCTGTGCGGTTGTATCTTTCCTGGCGGTAGTATCTGTTTTCGGCTTTTGTTTTTGTGGCTGATCACAAGCGGCCAGCAGGACGAACCCGCTAAATAGAGCCACGATAAAGGATACACTCGGCTTGCATGTTTTCATACTTCATGGAACAACAGGCTTCGTTATTTGTTCGGCGGTACAAATGTCAGGCAGCAGGCCAGTCTTATTTAGTAATCGTGGTATATGGCATGTAAAACATTATTTACTTTCAGGATAACATAAAAACTTTATTTTTAACGCAAAAACCCATTATATGAACTATCAACCCTCTCCAAACAGGTACAAGGATATGCAATACCGCCGCTGCGGTAAAAGCGGCATTAAACTGCCGGCAGTTTCGCTGGGCTTGTGGCACAATTTCGGGCATGTAGATGTGGCCGATAATTACCGCAAAATATTGCACCTGGCCTTTGACAGCGGCATTACGCATTTCGATCTTGCCAATAATTACGGCCCGCCGCCGGGATCGGCAGAGGAGAATTTTGGCTGGTTGCTGAAGGAGGATTTTAAAAGCTACCGCGATGAAATGATCATATCGACCAAAGCCGGTTATACCATGTGGGATGGCCCTTACGGCGATTGGGGATCAAAAAAATACCTGGTTTCCAGCCTCGACCAAAGCCTGAAACGCATGGACCTTGATTATGTGGATATTTTCTATCATCATCGCCCCGATCCGGAAACGCCTATAGAGGAAACCATGATGGCGCTTGACCTCATCGTTCGCCAGGGAAAAGCTTTATATGCCGGTATATCAAACTACCCTGCTGATAAAGCGAAGGAGGCCATCAGGATATTGAAAGAATTGGGCACGCCATGTTTAATCCATCAACCAAAATACTCGATGTTCGAGCGTTGGGTTGAAGGCGGCTTACTTGATGTGCTGGGTGACGAAGGTGTTGGCTGTATACCATTCTCGCCATTGGCGCAGGGATTGCTTACCGATAAATATCTGCATGGCATCCCCGAAGATTCAAGGGCGGCAAGACCGAGCGGTTTCCTGCAAAAAAACCAGATCACCGAAAAACGTTTAGAAGAGATAAAGAAGTTGAATAACCTTGCAAAAGAACGCGGGCAAACCCTTGCACAAATGGCTTTAACCTGGATACTGAAAGATCAGCGCGTAACATCAGTGCTCATCGGCGCCAGCAAGCCCGAACAGTTGGCTGATTCATTGAAATGCCTGGATAATATCGGATTTTCGGCTGAGGAGCTGGAAAAGATAGAGGCGATATTGAAATAAATTTTTAAAAGTAAGATGTGATGATCCAAGTGCTCGCATCTTACTTTTTCTAAAAAGACAAGCTAACCTTTACTACAAATCTTAAGCAAAATTCATGGACTATGTAAATCCGCCGGCTACGCAACCTACAGCCGATGCAAACATACTTCAACCTTCGCCAAAGTTTAAAAAACAGGTAACCAATGTTATCTGGGCACTGGTATTGTTCATTATTGTTTATATACTATTATTTATTGTGGGGATGGCGATTGCAGCGGCTATGGTTACTGTGGGCTGTGCGCTCTTAATGAGTTTACGCATGTTCCTTATACTTGTGTTGGGTATAGGTTTGATATTGTCCGGTGTAATGCTAGCGTTCTTTCTAATCAAATCCATTTTTATAAAAAGCCCTAAAGGATCAAAGCGCTATGAAGTAACAGAAGATGAGCAACCCGAGCTTTTCGATTTTATCCGCCAACTCACTGATGAATCAGGCGCGCCATTTCCGAAACATATTTATCTGAGTCCGGAAGTAAATGCAAGCGTATTCTTTGATTCAAGCTTTTGGAGCATGTTTTTCCCTGTGCGCAAAAACCTGGTTATAGGCCTGGCGCTTGTAAATTGCCTGAATCAATCTGAATTCAGGGCGGTACTGGCGCATGAATTTGGCCATTTTTCGCAGCGCAGTATGCGTTTTGGAAGCTATGTATACAACTTCAACCAGGTAATTTATAACACACTTTATGAGAATAAAGGATATGAAAAAATGCTGCACGCATGGGCGCGGTGGCATAACGTTTTGCGGCTTACGGCCATGCTTAATGTGAAAATAATAAAACTTATGCAAGATGCGCTGAGAGGGATGTATCTCCGGATAAATAAAGCGCATTTAGGACTTTCGCGCGAAATGGAGTTTCATGCCGACGCAATGGCCGCCTATTATGGCGGGGCTGAAAATATGGCAATGGCGTTAAGACGCATAGAAATAGGCGACGACTGCTATAATACCGTACTGAATGTACTTACACTAAAAATGAAGGAGGGCTTACGATCTGATAATATTTACCCGCCGCACCGGATAGTATTACATCAATTTGCGAACGAACGCCAGCTACAAGTTGATAAAAATGGCATCCCGATAATTAACACAAATATAGCTGCGCTTGATAACTCACGTGTGATTGTACAAAACCAGTGGTCATCGCATCCTACCATGTTCGAGCGTGAGGCGAAGCTTGATGAGGTTGATACCATTGTTAAAACCGTTAATGAGCCGGCGTGGTTGCTTTTCAGAGACGTTATCATGCTGCAGGAGCATTTTACGGATCAGTTGTATGAAAGTGTAAAACCTGATTATGCCGACTTGGTTATTATGGATACTGAAAGCTTTAAAAGTGATTATAAGCAGCAATACGACTCCAATTCCTATAACGTTGCTTATAAAGGCTTTTACAATAACAGGCAGCTTACCGGCTTTGATGTTGATGAGGCGATAATAACTTCACAAAACATACAAACTGAAGATTTCAACAGTTTGTTTTTTGACGGTAATTGTAACCTGCCACAATTTGTAACGGGAATGCGCAGAGATATAGGGCTGCTAAATAATGTTGGCAACAAGGAAAATAAAGACCTGATATCGTTTGATTTTGAAGGAAAAAGGTATGACAAGGCCGATGCCCAGGCCATCAAAAATATTCTTGAAAAACAAATTGAAAATACTGAACTAAAGATCGCCGATTTAGACAAACGTATATTTATGTTTTTCTATCAAAAGGCCGAAAAGAAAGGTTCAGGACAGTCCTTTGCCGATCAATATAAACTGGCGCTCTTCTATCAGTCGCGGGCAGCGTCAGATTATGATAATTATAATACTATAATGAGTGATATGAGCCCGGTTTACACCAAACAAAAGCCCGACGTTATAAATAATACGCTTAGTAAGGTCTATTTCAAGGAAAAAATGATTAAGCCGCGCTTAAGGGAGGTTATTAATGACCCTTCCCTTACAGCGTATATAACGGACACGCAAAAAAAAGACATAGAAAAATACCTGTCAAAGAGTTGGGTATATTATGAGGGCCATTATGATAATCATGCAATAGAAATATTTAATAAAGGTGTAAATGCTTATATTGAAATAGTAGCCGCACGGAGTTTCAATATCAAAAAAGCCTTATTTGAATTCCAGCTTTCATTAATAGATTAAATGAAGAAGGCCATTTAAAAAATGGCCCCGTAAGTATCTTCAAATATTAATCTTTCTTCTTCGGCACTTTGGCGCCTTCTTTACGCGCTTCTGATAAGCCTATTGCTACTGCTTGTTTTTTGCTGGTAACTTTTTTACCGCTGCCGCTTTTCAGCTTGCCTTCCTTCATTTCGTGCATGGTCTTTTCAACTTTTTCCCCTGCTTTTTCTGAGTACTTTGCCATAATATTTATATTTTAAGTAGATGATGTTAACTCATGCAAAAGGCTTGCCAAATTGCCGGTTAATTAAATTATCGCAAGGTATATTATGCAAATCTTAACCCGGATATGCCTTAATATTTTTATCTTCAAAACATATAATACTTACCCCTGTTACAAACACAAACTTTAACTATGCCAACAAAAAAAACTACTCATCCTTTTTACGAAAAACTCTGTTTAGTGCTCGTTGGCCTTATCGCTTTCGGCTACCTGGTTATCCAGGCCAAGGATATATTCGACCCATTGATGTTTGGCTTCTTATTCGCCATACTTTTATTGCCGGTATCCAACTTTCTGGAAAAGAGATTACGTTTACCCCGCAGCGCTTCGTCGCTTTTGTCAGTGCTGCTGTTTGTGGGCTTCATATTTGGTATTATGTACCTGATAGGATCGCAAATATCCAACCTGGCTAATGACTGGCCCCAACTGAAAGCGCAAGTGGGACAGTCAATCAGCGACTTACAGGGATGGATCAGCAACTCCTTTCACATTAACGACACCAAACAAATGGCTTATGTACACGATACCACCAAAAAGATCCTTGCGGCCGGTACCGATGTATTAGGCACCACATTCGGCGCGGTATCCAGCCTGATGTTGTTTTATGCTTTTATCCTCATTTTCACCTTCTTCATCCTGTTCTATCGCAGGCTGCTGTTCAGGTTTATCATATGGGTGTTTAATGACGATAATGAGACTACTGTATTTGATATCAGCGAAAATATACAAGCCATCCTGCGCCAATATATATTAGGCTTATTGCTTGAGATGGCCATTGTAGCTACTATAGCCTGCACGGCTTTCTGGTTTATCGGGATAAAATATGCGGTACTGCTTGGGTTGATCGTTGGTTTGTTCAACATCATCCCCTATCTTGGAATTTTCACGGCACTGGTGTTAAGCTGCCTCATTACTTTTGCCACCGGCACCATCAATCAAACGCTGATAGTTGGCATATGCGTTATCGGTATACATGCGGTGGATTCAAACCTGCTGCTGCCTACGGTTGTGGGATCGAAAGTGCGGTTGAATGCGTTGATCACTTTTTTAGGGATAGTTTTTGGCGAAATGATATGGGGATTATCTGGCATGTTCCTGTCTATTCCTACACTGGCTATTTTGAAGATTATTTTCGACAGGGTTGAAAGCCTTAAGCCGTGGGGATTTTTGCTTGGCGGTGCTTATGAGTACAAGAAATCGGCGGAAAAAGCAATGAAGACGGAATAAATACTTAGCTCACTGCGTGGTAAACCCGTATAAAAACGGCCACACCATAAGCTATGAGTACAAGCGTATTCACCACCAGCAGCCAGTTTAGGTCAATAACCTTGTATTTTTTAATGGTACAGGTGATCAACAGCGTGATAAAACCGGCAATAAGTATAGCCGGGAAAATGAGCGTCCAGGTATGGGAAATTACAAAATTAAAATGCTGCAGCTTAACATTGTTGCCGGCGAAATAGGGAATAGTCGCGGCTAAGATCAGGATAAAGAATGCGCGTACAACAACTTTGGCAGCTATCTGGCTTGTTTTCATGGCAGCCAAAATTAAAATAAATTCTATCTAATAATATGTCTAACAGAAACTGCTTTCGTTTGGTGTTATATATTTTACTGTTGCCTGTCATTGGTTTTGGGCAGGGAAAGAAAAGTACTTCGTTCCATATTGTGCCGCTGGGTGTTTTAGGAGGTATTGATGAAAGTAACCTTTCCGCCTATATGGTAGCTGCGCCGGGCACAAACGATTACATCTGTTTTGATGCCGGAACCTTGCATTATGGCATTGAAAAAGCGGTCAATAACGGAGCGTTCAGCATACCGGCTGAGCAGGTTTTACGCAGATACATAAAAGGTTATTTTATTTCTCATGCACATCTCGACCATATTGCAGGACTGATCATTAACTCTCCGGACGATACAGCCAAAACTATCTACGCTTTAGGCAGCACCATCGAAACCATCAAAAAAGATTACTTCACCTGGGAAAGCTGGGCCAATTTTGGCGATGATGGCGAGGCGCCGGCACTCAAAAAATATCACTATCAGATCCTTACACCCGATAGCATCGTCAATATAAAAAATACGGCTATGACCGTACAGGCATTTCCATTAAGCCACTCCAATCTTACCAGTACGGCTTTCCTTGTTCAAAGCAATAGCGCTTATATTTTATATTTAGGCGATACCGGTGCGGATGAGATAGAAAAAAGCCATAACCTGCAAAATCTATGGACGGCTATCGCGCCGCTCATCAAAACGAAAAAGCTAAAAGCAATTATGATCGAAGCATCCTTCCCTGATGAACAACCGGATAAAACATTGTTCGGCCATCTTACACCTAAGAGGCTGATGAAGGAGATGCACCAACTGGCCGGTCTTTCCGGCGGATCATTGAAAGGTTTTGATCTCATCATTACACACCTTAAACCACCAGCCGCCAGCATTGTAAAAATAAAAGCGGAATTAAAGGCTGAAAATGACCTGGGATTGAACCTCATCTTCCCGCAACAAGGCAGGCCTATCGATCTATAACTATCCCGTTTATGTTTATAAAAATTTGCATTTTACGATATAAATAATTAACTATGTGTGTACATATATGCATTTAGCCAATTATATCAGGATAACCTTATGAATGCAGTAGTAAATGATCTTTCAATGGTGCATGAAATGATCGCTGATTTTTTCAAATGGCCTTCTACAGCCAGCGAATGGGACAAATACCGTTTGACCGGTGAACAGGTGGCTTTCTTCAAAGAACATGGCTACCTGAGCAATATCAAATTATTGGAGGAATGGCAGGTGGATAAGCTCAACGAAGAACTGGCACAGATCGCCGATCCCAATCATCCCGGACAGCCGCTCTTTTACTATTACTTTTCGAATGAATCTGCCAATCCCGAAACTGTGCTCTTCCACGCGCTTGGGGCATGGCGCATTACCGAAGGCTTTCATGATGTATTGTATAACCCGGCTTTTTTGATGGCGGCGAGCCAGTTGCTGGATGATAAGCGGGTACGCTTCTGGCACGATCAGCTCTTCTGCAAACCGGCAAAACATGGCGGTGTGGTCGCCTGGCACCAGGATTATTCCTACTGGACGCGCACTGCACCTATGCAGCACCTTACCTGCTGGATCGGTCTTGATGATGCCACAAAGGATAACGGCTGCCTGTATTACAGTCCCGGAAGTCACAAATGGGGATTGCTTGACAAACCTGAGCTGGCCGGCAATATGGAAGGGCTGATGGATTACCTGACCGGGGAACAAAAATCCGAATTCAAGCCCATCCCTATCGAAATGAAAAAGGGCTATGGCACGTTCCATCACCCGCTTATGGTCCATGGCTCATATGAGAACCGTTCGGTGAATTCGCGCAGGGCATTTGTATTGAATGTTTTTGCTGATGGCACACAATCCAACTCCGATGAAGAAATATTGAGGGGCATTCCGGGTATTCCGCCGGGCGAGGCGCTTGCAGGGCAATTTTTCCCTTTATTGTTCGATCCTGCATATGCCGGACATAATATTTAAGCTGATCGCTGTCCTGCCAAGTTTATCCGCAAGCGGGCGACTTTTTTGAAAAATCTGGCAGGCGACGGCATTTAACCATTGCAACAATTTGTCTTACTTGTTAAGTTTTTTACAGAAAAGTCAGCAAACACATTGCTAAAACCATCTAAACCGATAATTTTTAATTAAAATGTAACTCTGTAGCAACTTTTTTACATTTTTCCCGTAACAGGGAGAAGTATGAAGGGCTATGTGAATATACCAAACACAATCTACGTTAAACCTTGTGTAGAATGTGGTGCGAGGCCAATAGTTGAGTTGGCAGGAGAAGACGGGTACGTGGTGAGGTGCCCCAATAACGATCATTATACAACACCGCCGGGAATTATTGACCTGGAGAATTGGAACAAGCACAATAAATCAACGTCATCCGGCGATTATAAAGTTGGCACCTTCTCTTCCGTTCAGCCGTAATGCTTATATTTAGCAAAATTTAGGCACCACCCGCTAAAAACTATTGATGAATAAATTAAAGCGCCTTATTGGTTTTGGCGACCCTTTTATGTCGTTGGAAAACAAATTGTTCAACGCCATCGCTTTAATTATAGGTCTCTACATGCTGCTGTCGTTCATCAGCAATATCATTTTAGGCTTTTCTGTATACCTCGACCTTATGACCCTTATTGTGGGGGCACTGTCTGCCTATGCTTACTTTGTTAGCAGGTTTAAAGGCTTCAATGAAAAAACAGTTATTGTATATGTTGCAGTAGGTGTATTATGCTTTATACCGGGCTGGTTCTTTAATGGCGGCGTAGAAGGCTCCACACCGGAAGAAGGCGTTTTCCTTATCGCACTGATCACGATCTTATTGAGGCGAAAATATCATCTGTATTTTATAGGTATAGTGATGGCTATTTTCCTGGGGTGCTATTTTGTTGAGAAAGCGCATCCCGCCTTGGTAAGCCTGCCTAAAAGCATTGAAGCAAAGGATGGCGACCTTATCACATCCGCAGTGATGGACCTGATGATCGTTGGTCTGTTAATAAGCATTCTTAAAAGAAGCCATGAGACGGACAAAACGCTTTTGATACGGCAAAGCGAGGAGCTAAAGGAATCGCAGGTTGAATTGTCGGAAGCTAAGGACCTGGCCGAGGCAGCAACGTTTGCCAAATCCAATTTCCTGGCCAACATGAGCCATGAGATCCGTACACCACTCAATGGTATTATTGGTACTACAGAACTGTTGTCCCGTTCAGACCTTTTGCCCGAGCAAAAGGAATTGCTCCAAACCCTGCATTCAAGCAGTAATTTACTGATCAATATTATCAGTGATATACTCGACCTATCCAAGATCGAGGCCGATAAACTGGTATTACATCCTGCAGCCTTTAACCTCCGCGAATGCGTAAAAACAGTTGTTTCCATATGCAAGCCAGGCGCTGAAAACCCGAATAAAAACATCACCCTTAATTATATCCTCGACAATAAACTGGCTGATTTTGTGCTGGCCGATGAAAGCCGCCTGCAACAGATACTGGTTAACCTGATAGGCAATGCCATTAAATTTACCGATACCGGTTATGTAGCTGTAAAAGTGTATGCAACCAGTAATAAAGATGGCATACAGCAGGTAACTTTTCATGTAAGCGATAGCGGCATCGGCATAAGCGATGAAGCGCTGGCCCAGCTTTTCAAGCCATTTACACAAGTAAATACTACTGCTTTGCGCAAATACGGCGGCACAGGTTTAGGCCTTTCCATCTGCAAGAAACTCGTTGACATGATGGGTGGTACCATTTGGGTAAAAAGCAAGGTGAATGAGGGATCGGTTTTTAGCTTCAGCATACCGCTGCCGGTAGTAGAAGATATGGCAAACATAGCCGTAACAGCAGCCGTACCGCAAAACAAACCCCTGGTAAAAAACAAACAATTGCGCATTTTGCTGGCAGAAGATAACAAGATGAACCAGGTAATTGCCGAGCGTATATTTAAAAAGATAGGCTATCCTGTAGATATAGCCGACAATGGCCTCATCGCCTTGGAAATGCTTGAAAAGAAAACATACGACATGATATTTATGGACATACAAATGCCCGAAATGGATGGATTGCAGGCCACCCGTCGTATCATCAGCAAGTATGGCGAAAAAGCGCCGCCAATAGTGGCCATGACCGCAAACGTACTTAGCGAAAATGAAATAGAATGCCGCGAAGCGGGTATGAAGGATTTCTTAAGCAAACCATTTACGATCGACCGCCTCGAAGCCATTATCGAAAGATGGGGATAGGCTGATTATGCAGGAAAATAAAACGTATCCGCGGTAAAACTGTTTATCTATTTAAAGGAGAAGAAAATCATGGCTAATTTTAAGGAAATTATAGCTTCAGAAATACCTGTTCTGGTTGATTTTTCGGCTGAATGGTGCGGCCCGTGTAAAATGATGCCGCCGATATTGAAACAGGTAAAAGATAACCTTGGCGATAAGGTAACCATCATTAAAATTGATGTGGACAAAAACCCTACTGCCGCCAGCGCTTACCATATACAGGGCGTACCCACACTTATCGTATTTAAAAACGGCGAAACCAAATGGCGCCAAAGCGGCGTTATACAGGCCGGCCCGCTGCAAAAAATTATTGAACAGTATGTTTAGCTAACATTTTAACCATGTTAGTTTTACGTGCCAGGGCTTTGGATTGTAAATTCTGCACTTTTGTCTTTTTGTCAGGCAGGCTGTTTAAAATATAAATATTTGTGTTGCCGTCTATCGATAAAGTGTTAACTGTATTTTTGGTGAGCACATAAGGGTAATTAGGTGGCGCAACTAAAAAAGTAGAGTCAGTTCCCGGAAGCGTACCGCCAACATAAATTGTAGAATCTGTTGTATAATAAACAGTGCCTTGTGTACTCGCGTTAACAGTACCCTGGTCGATGTAATCGATCTCGTAATCTGAAGCATCAGCCGAAAAAGTAAATAACGATAAATTTACACCGGTTTCATTATCCACTTTAAACGCTGCAGTACCGTGATAGATCGTTACTTTTTGGGTAGCTACTGAACTGCCATCTGTAAGTGTAACGTTATAATCACCCGGCTGATTATAAGAATGAGATGGTGATTTATCGGTAGATTTAGCGCCATCGCCAAAATCCCAGCTACTGGTGCCGCCTGTAGAAGTATTATTAAATGTTATACTCTGGTTGAGATAATAATTTGATAAAGAAGTATTAAATCCGGCTGTGTAATCCTTTTTACACGCTCCCATCATTAAAACTGCAACTAATCCTGTAAATAAATATTTCTTCATAAATGCTGCATCACGCGGTTATAAATTCGCCAAAGCGTCATTACGAATGTAACGGTTTAAAATGAAAAAAGGATGCTTTGCGGCATCCTTTTTCATATTTAAGAAAAATACATTTATATCTTTTTGCTGATGGTCTTTGCAGGGGCTACCATCGAGCGTTCTTCAATTTGCCTTTGCAGGCGCGGATTATGGTTCAAATCCTTGTGCAAATGCGGCGCAATTACTAATGAAACTATCGACATGAGTTTGATCAATATATTCATTGACGGGCCCGAAGTATCCTTAAACGGATCGCCTACGGTATCACCTGTTACGGAAGCTTTGTGCGGTTCTGATTTTTTATAATAGGTTTCGCCGTTGATCACAACACCTTTTTCAAATGATTTTTTAGCATTGTCCCATGCACCACCGGCGTTGCTTTGGAAAATACCCATCAATACGCCTGATACAGTAACACCGGCCAGCAGACCGCCTAAAACCTCGGGGCCAAAAGCGAAGCCGATAATGATAGGGGTTATCAAAGCGATAAGGCCTGGTGCAACCATCTCACGGATAGATGCCTTGGTTGATATAGCCACGCATTTTTCATACTCAGGCTTGGCTTTGTATTCCATTATGCCTGGTATCTCGCGGAACTGGCGCCTTACCTCCTCTACCATCGCCATTGCTGCACGGCCTACCGCCGAAATACACAACGCCGAGAAGATAAAAGGGATCATACCGCCAACAAACAGGCCGGCTAAAACATCTGCTTTGTAAATATCGATATGCTCGATGCCGGCAACACCCACAAACGCCGCAAACAAGGCCAGCGAAGTTAAAGCTGCCGACGCAATGGCGAAACCCTTTCCTGTTGCTGCAGTAGTATTACCTACAGCATCAAGGTTATCGGTACGGTGGCGCACTTCTTCAGGCAAACGGCTCATTTCGGCAATGCCGCCCGCGTTATCCGCAATCGGGCCGAATGCATCGATAGCCAGCTGCATAGCTGTGGTTGCCATCATACCTGCGGCTGCAATAGCCACCCCATACAAGCCTGCGAAGTGATAAGAGCCATATATACCCGCTGCCAATACAAGGATCGGCAATACGGTTGATTCCATCCCCACTGCTAATCCACCAATGATATTAGTAGCATGACCTGTTGACGACTGCCGAATAATGCTCAATACGGGGCGTTTACCCATAGCCGTATAATATTCGGTAATGATAGACATCAGGGTACCAACAACCAAACCAACAACGATAGAAGCGAAAACGCCAGATTTGGTAAATACCAACGAGCCCTCTTTAATTACATGGTTCGCATCTTCATCACGCAGCATGTGGAAGGTGTAGTTATCAGGCAACATCCATTGTACTATAAAAAAGGTAGCGATGGCGGTCAATACGATCGACATCCAGTTACCCAAATTCAACGCTTTTTGCACGCTTGAATTTTCATTACTGATTTTAACAAATGCAGCGCCCACTATCGAAAATACCAGGCCTAAGCCTGCGATAACCATCGGTAATAATACCGGCGCTATGCCACCGAATTTATCCGGCGAAACTATTTCGCGGCCCAATACCATAGTTGCGAGCATTGTTGCTACGTATGAGCCAAATAAGTCAGCGCCCATACCGGCAACGTCACCCACGTTATCGCCTACGTTATCAGCAATGGTTGCAGGGTTACGTACGTCATCTTCAGGGATACCGGCTTCCACTTTACCTACAAGGTCGGCGCCTACGTCGGCAGCCTTGGTATAGATACCACCGCCAACGCGTGCAAACAATGCTATAGACTCTGCACCTAACGAGAAACCTGCCAGTACATCCAGCGCTTTTGCCATAGCCTCACCATTCACGCTCTCGCCCTTGCTGGTTACGTACATAGTATAAAACACTATAAATAACGATCCCAGGCCAATAATCGCCAAACCGGCAACCCCCAGGCCCATTACTGTACCGCCTGTAAAAGATACCTTTAGCGCTTTAGCCAAACTGGTACGAGCTGCCTGCGTAGTGCGTACATTAGCCTTAGTTGCTATACGCATGCCTATAAAGCCTGCAAAGGCCGATAGAAATGCGCCACAAACAAATGACAGGGCAATAATAGGGCTCGAGGTATGAACTGTCATACCCGACCAGCCCAGCAATATGCCAGCTATCACTACAAAGAAACCCAGTATTTTCCACTCGGCGCGCAGGAAGGCCATGGCGCCATCGGCTATATAGCCAGCCAACGTGGTCATCTCGCCATCCCCGGCATCCTGCTTCACAACCCATGCCGACTTAATGCCCATAGCAATGAGGCCTACAATACCCAACACAGGGATGAGGTAAATCAAATTAGCGTAAAAGAAATCCATATTTAAAATTTAGTTTATAAGTGCAATTGTTTAGCGCCCTTATACGAGGCGCATAAAAACAGGTGTGCAAAATAGCAAATTAATTTATTTACAATACACTGATAATTATAAAGTTTTTTGAATAGTTTAGAGTTTTTAACGACCATGACTGCATGAAGGAAAAATCCTCTCAACCAAAACTCAAACAATCTCTCGGCCTGCTCGACGGCACCATGATCGTGGCAGGCTCCATGATCGGTTCAGGTATATTTATTGTAAGCGCTGATATTGTTCGCCAGGTGGGCTCATCCGGTTGGCTGATCATCGTATGGCTGCTTACCGGTTTTATGACGCTGACCGCAGCGTTGAGCTATGGAGAATTGAGCGCGATGTTCCCAAAAGCAGGCGGACAATACGTTTACCTGAAAGAGGCCTACAATAAATTTGTTGCTTTTTTATACGGATGGAGCTTATTTGCCGTGATACAAACCGGAACTATTGCGGCTGTAGGTGTGGCGTTTTCGAAGTTTACCGCTTATTTAATACCTGCAGTTAGTGAGGATAATATATTGTTCCATGCAGGCTGGTTTAAAATAAGCGCGGCGCAAATTGTAAGTATAGTTCTCATTATTTTTCTAACTTTCATCAATACCCGTGGCGTAAAAAGTGGAAAGATCATACAAAACACCTTTACGTTAACCAAACTGGCAAGCCTTTTCGGTCTCATCATTTTTGGCTTTATTATGCTGAAGGGCGATGTATGGCACGCCAACTGGACCAACGCCTGGCACCTGCAAAAATTAAGCGCTGATGGCAATACCTTTTCGCAATATACAATGGGCGCGGCATTGGGCGCTATTGCAGCAGCCATGGTGGGTTCCATTTTCAGCAGCGATGCCTGGAACAATGTAACCTTTATAGCCGGCGAGATGCGCAACCCAAAAAAGGATATCGCCTTAAGCTTATTCTTCGGTACGCTGATCGTAACTGTCATCTATGTATCGGCTAACCTGGTTTATACATCTGTTCTGCCTTTGCATGATATTGCTACCGCTGCAAAAGACCGCGTGGCCGTTTCGGCATCGAATGTAATTTTCGGTAACGTGGGTACTATTATTATTGCATTAATGATCATGGTTTCCACCTTCGGCTGTAATAATGGTTTGATCCTGGCCGGCGCAAGGGTTTACTATACCATGGCCAAGGACGGGTTATTCTTCAAAAAAACCGGCGAGCTGAATAAGTTCGAGGTGCCGCAATTCGGCCTTTGGATACAATGCCTTATTGCCAGTTTGCTATGCCTGAGCGGCAAGTACGGCGACCTGCTGGATATGATCTCATTTGTAGTGGTAATATTTTATGTTCTTACCATTGTAGGCATTTACAGACTACGCAAAAAAATGCCTGACGCCGAACGCCCTTACAAAGCATTCGGCTATCCTGTTTTACCGGCCATATATATTATAATGGGTTTGGCCTTTTGTACGTTATTACTGATGTACAAAAGCCAGTATGCAAAAGGTGGATTTATAATTGTGCTCATCGGCATCCCTATTTATTTTATAACGCAATACAATGCAAAAAAACAGGCTGCAAAACCTACTCATTCTTAGTTTTTTATTGCTGGGCGGATTTGCCCGCGCACAATCCATTCAACAGAAATTACAAACTGCCGTTAGCCGTTTGCAGGCAGATAGTCAATGCAAATATGCTTCACTGTCGCTTACCATAATGGATGTAAAAACCGGCGAGGTGCTTTTTACCGCCAACCCGGATATGGGCATGGCCACAGCATCAACCCTTAAAACCATCACCACCATTACCGCCATGCACGTTTTAGGGCCGGATTATCGCTTTAAAACCAAGCTCAGCCTGGAAAACGGCACGGTAACTTCGGACGGCACCTGCAACAGCAATCTTATTATCGACAGCGGCGACGATCCCACGCTTGGCAGCTGGCGCTGGGATGAAACTAAAAACGAGGTAGTGCTAAAGGAATTTGTTGATGGAGTAAAAAGAGCGGGTATCCGAAAAATTAACGGGTGTATCGTCGCCACAGGTATTCCGCATACACCGCAGGGTTGGATCTGGATGGATGTAGGCAACTACTATGGTGCATCTCCCAATAACCTTTGCTGGCACGAAAACCAGTATGATATTCTTTTACAGCCAACAAAAGTTGGTCAGCCCGTAAAAATTAAAGGAACAGTTCCTGCGGAGCCGTATTTAAAGATTGATAATTACCTGCTTACAGGCGCACCAGGCAGCGGCGATAATGCCTACGCTTATTTGCCTGTACTGGATAACACGATAAACCTGAGCGGCACCTTCGCCATCGACGAAGCTAAAGACCGCATTGCCGTAGCCTTGCCCGATCCCCCTTATGAACTCGCAAGACAATTAAAGCAAGCGCTTGCAGAAGCAGGCATTACGGTTACAGGCAAACCGATGTCGGAGAGGATGTGGATCGATTCAACCAATAACGCGGATCTGGGTATTACGCGAACAATTGCGGCCCATTATTCGCCGCCATTGCGTAAAGTGATCTACTGGCTTAACCAAAAAAGCATCAATCTTTACGCCGAGCAGTTATTATTGGCGATGGCCGATTCGCTCAAGACCGAAGATATACCCTCTGTTTTGCCCAACTTCTGGAAACCGCGCGGCATCGACCCCAATTCGCTTAACGTATTCGACGGCAGCGGCCTCTCCCCCGCCGACCGCGTCACCACCCGCACCATGACCGCCATCCTGCAAACCGCAGTCACCGAAACGTGGTATAAAGATTTCTACGAAAGCCTGCCCGTTTACAATGACATGAAAATGAAAAGCGGCAGCATTATCAACGTGCTTAACTACGCCGGCTACCAAACGCATGGCGGTCGCCAGCTGTGCTTCGCCATATTTGTGAACAACTTTAACGGTTCAAGCCGTGAAATAAAGGAGAAGATTTTCAGGGTTTTGGATGTGCTGAAATAAACAATGACAAGAAATCGTATCATTGGAATATGCCTTATAGTATTAGGAATAGTTATGCTATTTTTTGGAGCATCTATGTTTAGTTACCAGGGGAACAACTTAAACCCTTTACTTAGCAAAGCAGGGATGTATTCATTTATTCTATGGCTGCCTGCCATTATCATTGGAATTATTTTAATGGTGGTTCGCCGGGGTAAGCAATAGATACTTCCAGCGGTTAGGGTTCTGAATGTGCTGAAGTAGCGAGTGCTCCGCGCACCACACGCACCACCTGCACCACCTGCACCACAACGGAGCACTTAAGTTATTGATAATCAATTATAGTATTTTGTGAAAAGACTCTTTTTTAATGTGGTTTTAAAAAAACGCACCACTAAAATGCACCACCTTAAATTGTATATTGCATTAAATTATAAATGCAAAACAACCTTCACCCCAAAGCCATCTGTCATCAACTTTACTGAGGATTTCAGCATTCCTGGTCTTGATTGAATATTTTATTCAGATCCGGTTTTATGCGAATATGCCCTTCGGTTTTTTTAGATTTTTTGCCATAGCGTTGTTATTGGGTATTGCTTATGCTGTACGTAAAGGCCAGTTATGGGTGCGCTGGATCTTGCTCGCTCTGATAGTTGTTGGTGTTTTTGCTTCTGTGGTAACCTTGCTGGCTTCTGCCACGAGCAATCCAAAAACAGTTGAGTGGTATATGGAATTATTGCAGGACGCGATTCAATTTACGGCCACGATAGTATTGTTTATTCCTTATCATGTGCCGGAAGTAAATGAACTTGAACAGGAAGAAGTTTAAAAGACCCTGTATTTTAAACTATACTGCACGTTATTCTCCGACCATATGTTCAACAATTGCAGCAGTTCATCATTATGCGCATAAGAGTCGATTGAAAAAAGCCTGTTATATGTTTTGCAGCCGACAGTCACTTCAATTCGGTTACCTGTCCTTCGCCAGCCGCTTCTATTTGTTCTTGGGCGTAGCTTAAAAGAGATTTGCACTTCGGCAGTCAGCGATATTTCCTTACCGTCTATAGTTATCCCGTGATCGTCCAAAATCAGCTCCCCATCTTTAACATACGTTTTCAGCATACCATAGCCTGCTATTAAAACAAACGCCAGCATGATAAAAACACATATAATGATTAAGACCTCTATAATCACCTGTGTAAATGCCGGCCAATCAGGCTGAAAATTAACTAGCGAGCAAGCGCCGGGGATGACAATACTCACAATAGAGATTATCTCAGCGATATAGTACAATTTGGTTTTATGGGTATAAAGGTCGAAGGTTAATATCATATATAATTTCAGGCAAATCTGCCACTGGTTTAAGAGTTAGCGCAGCGCTCTTAAATCTAACTTAAAAAATCAGGACTCCGTCCGGCTCAGTTAGCAAATGTTTATGGTAAGTGTGACGCTAAGATAGCCTTTCCATTAATGAGCAAGACTATTTGTATCTAATTTTTATTAACTTGTACCATAATCTTTCGACATGTATTTATTAAAAAAACTCCCTGCCAGCAACAGTCGTTCAGCCCAAATTATTTATGCGATTGTAATTGCCATTTTGATGTGTTTTATTGGTTATATGCTCGGCAAATTTCTCTGGTATGTGTCACACTAACTTGACACTGGTTAAGAGTTAACGCAGCACTCTTATGAAAATGTCATTTCGGCGAACCAAGACTGGGTTGTGTGATAGCGTGAGGAGAACTTTCTCTTGAGCGGATTAAGTGCATAGACCGTGGGAGCGAAAAAATCTTTTGCTCGGGACATTCCGTCATGCATGGCGCAAAAGATTTCTCACCTGCCCACTTTCACTGACCCTGCGCTTGCAGGTTCGAAATGACATGATTTTTATTTGTCATTTCATCTTCTCCATAGAGTCCTTTTGACAGATACCGTCCGGATTTACAACTCGCCATAACGTGAAGATGTTAATTCCTACTAATCTCTAATCTCCAATCAACTAATCTCTAACACTAATTCAACACCGGCTGCACATTGGTAATACTATAAATATCCGCCATCAAATCATCGCTCGGGTTTACCTTAAAGTTTTTTGATGGCAATTCTATCGCGATCGATTCCTCCCAATCCTTCACCAAAAAGCGCAGCGTACAGCTTTTATTGGGATATTTCTGGTTATTATCGTTCACCGCTTGTTCAATATTGTGCAACAAGCTATCATTCAGCGCATGCAAATCGATACAAACCGTAAGCGATTTGGTGAATTTCTCGCGCATCTCCGAAAGCAGCGACATCGACATGATCTTCATATCCCAGTTATCCTTCTGGCGAAATTTCTCCTCGATCATGCCCTTCAAATGCAGGAAATACCCATCCACCAATAGGTTGCGGAATTTGATATAATCATCGCCAAACAGCGCAAACTCGTACGATTCCTTATAATCTTCCAGCACAAATGTGCCGAACGGCTTACCGGTTTTGGTCATTTTGTGTTGAACGTTCGATACCAGGCCGCCTATCTTGAGCTCACCCTTGCGGCGCAGATCATTAAACGCGCCCATTATTTCCTCGCCGCCTTCACCGCTTCGCGCTTTCTGCATGTTTTTCAAATCGCCAACATTAGCGTTGCAGAACCGTTCCAGTTCCATCTTATAATTATCCAACGGGTGCCCGGTCAGATAAATGCCGATCACATCCTTCTCGTACTTCAGCTTTTCTATCAGCCCCCACTCCTCTGCCTCGGGCATGGTCGGTTCAGGAATATAAGATGCAACTGAACCACCAAACAGGCTCGACTGGCTGCTGCTTTGCGTATTCTGGTAATCGTTGGAGTATTTGATCAGGCGCTCAACACCCGTCAAAATGCCGTTCTCCGTTTTTGCGAAAAACTGCGCGCGGTTCATGCCCATCGCATCAAAAGCGCCGCCATAAACCAGGTTTTCGTACGATTTACGGTTCACGCTGCGGGTATTGCTGCGCTGCGCGAAATCGTAAATGGTTTTATACGGACCGCGTTCGTTACGTTCCTCAATAATGCTTTCAACCGCTTTTTCGCCCACGCCTTTTACGCCTGCCAAACCAAAACGGATATAGCCCTTGTCATTCACCGCAAAAGCCATATCGCTTTCATTCACATCCGGACCGAGCACTGTAACGCCCATGCGGCGGCACTCGTCCATAAAGAAAGATATTTTATCGATGCTGTTCTGGTTGTTCAATACCGCGGCCATGTACTCGCCGGGGTAATGCGCCTTGAGATATGCAGTTTGATAAGCCACAAAAGCATAACAGGTAGAGTGCGATTTGTTGAACGCGTATTGCGCAAAAGCCTTCCAATCCGTCCATATTTTGGTCAGTTTATCCTTAGGGTGGCCTTTGGCCGTCGCCCCGTCCATAAACTGCGCCTCCATCTTGTTCAATATTTCTATCTGCTTCTTACCCATTGCCTTACGCAGCACGTCGGCATCTCCCTTGCTAAAGCCGGCAAGCTTTTGCGAAAGGAGCATCACCTGTTCCTGGTAAACGGTAATACCGTAGGTTTCGCCCAGGTATTCCTCCATATCGGCAAGGTCGAACGCTATCGGCTCCAGGCCATGCTTACGCTTAATAAAGTTGGGGATGTACTCTATCGGCCCCGGGCGGTACAGCGCGTTCATGGCGATCAAGTCCTCAAACTTATCCGGTTTCAGGTCGCGCAGGTACATTTGCATACCGTCACTTTCAAACTGGAACGTGCCATTGGTATCGCCGCGCTGGTAAAGCTCAAAGGTCTTGGTATCATCCAGCGGGATGTAGTCTATATCTATCTCAACGCCATGATTTTGCTTGATCATGCGCAGTGCATCCTTAATAATGGTAAGGGTCTTTAAACCCAAAAAGTCCATCTTAATAACGCCGGCATCCTCAATCACACGCCCATCATACTGCGTAACCAACAGGTCAGAGTCCTTCGCAGTAGCAACAGGCACAATATCTGTCAGATCATACGGCGCGATGATAATACCTGCCGCATGCACACCCGTGTTACGTACCGATCCTTCCAGCTTTTCAGCCTCGCGGAGCACCACGCCCCGCAGGTCGCTGCTCTTATAAATATCCTGCAACTCAGGCACCTGGTCAATCGCCTGGCGTAGTGTTATCCCCAGGGTATCAGGCACCAGTTTCTTAATACCGTTCACATCCGATAACGGCATATCCAGCACACGGCCCACGTCCTGTATACTGGTACGCGCCGCCATCGAGCCATAGGTGATGATCTGTGCAACCTGGTTCTTGCCGTATTTATCCACCACGTAATCGATCACCTTTTGGCGACCGGAGTCGTCAAAATCCGTATCGATATCGGGCATCGACTTACGGTCGGGGTTCAAAAACCTTTCGAACAGCAGGTTATATTTTATTGGGTCGATATTGGTGATACCGATACAATAAGCCACCACCGAGCCCGCTGCCGAACCACGCCCCGGCCCGATGAACACGCCCATATCCCTGCCGGCCTTAATAAAGTCCGATACGATGAGGAAATATCCTGCAAACCCCATGGTACGTATGGTGAACAGCTCGAAGTCGATACGTTCCTGCACCTCGGGCGAAATGTCTATATAACGGTCCTTCGCGCCTAAATAGGTCAGGTGCTTCAGATATTCCCACTGGTTCAGCGTATCGAAATCGGGGGTAAGTTCGCTGTGTACCTTAAATTCCTGCGGGATAACGAAATTAGGCAGCAAGATGTCGCGCTTCAGCTTCAGTACCTCAACCTTGTCCACGATCTCGTTGGTATTATCAAGCGATTCGGGGATGTCATTGAACAGCTGGCCCATTTCGGCCTGCGTTTTAAAATAAAACTGGTCGTTCGGGAAACCGAATCGATAGCCTTTACCACCTTCCTCGTCGGTCGCTATCGGCGTGCTCTGCATGTCGCCGGTATTTACGCACAGCAAAATATCGTGCGCGTTACTGTCCTGTTGATCCACATAGTGCGAATCGTTCGAGCAGATCACTTTTACATTATACTTTTTGGCGTATTTAAGCAGCGTAGCATTGATAACTTGTTGCTCATGTATATCATGGCGCTGCAGTTCGATGTAATAATCCTCGCCAAACAGGTCGAGCCACCATTTAAATTCCGCCTCTGCTTCTTCCTCGCTTTTATGCAGAATAGCTTGCGGTACCGATGCACCTATGCAGCAGGTAGTGGCAATAATGCCTTTATGATATTTGAGTACCAACTCTTTATCAATACGCGGCCATTTGCTGTAAAGGCCCTCCATGTATCCCAGCGAGCACAGCTTCACCAGGTTTTTGTAGCCTTCGGCATTTTTGGCCAGCATTAATTGATGGCGGCGAACATCTTTTTTCTCTTTAGTGAATTGCTTACGATGACGGTCCTCTACCAGGTAGAATTCGCAGCCTACAATCGGCTTCACGTTGTGCTTGCCCGCCTCGGCCACAAACTTAAACACGCCGAACATATTGCCGTGGTCGGTTATAGCAAGCGCCTTCATGCCATCCGCAGCCGCTTTTTTATACAGCTTGGATATATCGGCGGCGCCGTCTAACAGCGAAAACTGGGTATGTACGTGTAAATGAGAAAAATCAGGCATGGCAATAAATCTGGTGCACTTATCTTTTTAAGCAATAACAAATGTATCAAAAACAGGGATGATTTTAAGGGTTGTTGAAAAATGGGTGGGATATTCAACATTTGTATCACCGGTAAAAAATTTACTTTGAATTTTGCGGAAAATCCGCACATTTTTCGTATATTTATATCTGTCGTGGCTAATCTCGCAGATCTGATCATCCCACGCTTTCGCCCAGATTTTTACCCTTTAGTCTCTCTGCGATATTCCGCTAATCCGTCTTAAAGTTTAGTATAGCTCAAAAGAATATCTTTTTTCGAAATTATCCGTCTGCTTTACCAAACAACTGCACACTATCGGTGTTAAAAAATGTATAAAACCAGGCGTAAAGTGCTCATGATACAGTGAATTACGAATCCTCGCGTCTGTTTTATCACAATTAATAGTTAGTAGAACATCACCATCTGAAAAATATATACAATTGAAAAAGTTCGGGCGCATAGCGTTAAAGACCATCCTATGGATCATTGCAAGCGTTATTTTTCTGGTGCTGCTTGTAGTAGTGCTCATACAAGTTCCTGCGGTGCAGAATTTTGCCAAGAACAAGGCGGTAAATTATTTACAGGGTAAACTACATACAAAGGTAGCTATCGGCCATATCGATATCGGCCTGCCGAAATCCATTGTTTTGGAGAATGTTTATTTCGAGGACCAGCACCGCGACACCTTGCTTGCCGGCAAAAAACTGGAAGTGGATGTAAGCATGCTGAAACTGCTGCACAACACGCTGGAAATAAACGAGGTGAACCTCAATGGCATGACGCTGAACGTAAACCGCGGCGCAGACAGTGTTTTCAACTTCGATTATATTACCAAAGCCTTCTCGAGCGAGCAAAAGAAAACGCCAAAACCTACAGATACCACTTCAACCATGAAGATGTCCGTCGGTACCATCATCCTGGATCAGATCAAGATCGCGTACGATGACAAGATAACCGGCAACGATGTGGTGTTCCATCTCGGTCACTTCGATACCAAGATCAAGGACTTTGATATGGATAAAATGAAATTCACCATACCAAAGATCACGCTATCCGGTTTCGATGCCTATATCCGTCAAAAAACGATGCCTGCGGCGACAACGGCGGCTACACCGGATACCGCGGCTACCAAGCCGATGAATATGTCGCTGAACCTCGGTACCATCGATATTTCAAAGATCAATGTCGATTATGCTTCCGATACCATGTCGGCCAAAGTAAACCTGGGCAGGCTGTTGGTTGAAATGAAAAAGATCGACTTCAAAAATCAGAATATCGGCATTTCATCTATCGAGTTAAGCGACACTAAAGCAGGCATTACCTTCGCACAGCCGCAAGCCGCCAAGCAAAAGGTAGTGCATGCCATTAAAAAACTGGATACGCTGGTTAAACCGGTACAAAGCCAAAAGGGCTGGGCAGCTTCACTGGATAAGTTTGTGCTGGCCAATGACGATATCAAATTCGATAACAACGCGCAAAAGCCGCTCAAAAAAGGCATCGACTTTGGCCACATGCACATCAGCGACCTGAATGCGGACTTTGAAAATCTCGTGTACAACCCGGATACCATGTCGGGCAAGATCAACTCCTTCACTTTCAAAGAGAAAAGCGGACTGGCATTGCAAAAATTCCAAACCGACTTTTTCTACGGTCCGAAAAACGCTTACCTGAAAGACCTGCTGGTTGAAACCCCGCACACCACCATCCAAAAAGACGTGGAAGTAAGCTACCCGTCTATCGCCGCTGTAACCAAGGACATGGGCAAACTGAGCATTAACGCTAACCTGGATGGCACCCACGTCGCCGTTCAGGATGTTTTATTGCTGATGCCTACAATGGCCGGGCAACTAAAAGGGATACAAAACGAAACATTCCGCATAAATGGTAAAGTAACCGGCAAAATGAACGACCTGAACGTTCCCAATTTTGAAGTTTACGGCTTAAGCGGCACCCATATCAAAGCATCCGCCAAATTGCATGGCTTGCCAGATATGAACAAAGCCAATTTCGACGTAAAACTAGCCGATTTCAGCACCAACCGTCCGGATATCGACAGGCTCGCGCCAAAGGGCACCATTCCGCCCAATATCAGCGTTCCGGAAAATATCCATCTGAAAGGCACATTCAAAGGCGGCATGTACACCTTCAATACCAAAATGAGCCTGCGCACAAGTCTTGGCGCGGTTGATCTGCAGGCTGCTTTGAGGAACGGTAACAATAAAAAGCAGGCTACCTATAATGCTAATCTGAAAGTTAATAATCTGAATGTTGGCGCCATTACCAAACAGCCAAAAATGGTGGGCAGCGTAACGCTCAGCACCGATATTTCCGGCACCGGCCTCGACCCAAAAACAGCCAGCCTGAAATTTAAAGGTGCTGTACAATCAGCTTACGTAAAAGGATATACCTATAAAAATCTAATCATGAGCGGCACCGCGCACGATGGCAGCTATACCGCCAGCGCAAAAATGGCCGACCCCAACATTCATTTCAGCCTGGATGCTAAGGCGAACATGAACAAAAAAGAGCCGTCGGTTTCCGCTACACTGATGATCGATAGCGTAAACCTGAAAAATCTGAATTTCAGCACTACTGATACCCGTTTCCATGGCAAGATCGTTGCCAACGTGCCCACCGCCGATCCGGATTACCTGAACGCCGATGTAGAGGCAACTGATCTGCTTTACGTAAGCGGCACACAGCGCATCAAGCTGGATACCGTAAGCTTTAAATCAACTGCTAATGCCGATAGCAGCACCATCCGGCTCAAAGCGCCGATGATCTACGCCCATATGGCCGGTAAATATAAGCTGACACAGATCGGCGATGCCATGCAGGATGCCATCAGTAAATATTACAACACCAGCATAGCCAGCGGCAAAGCCAAACCGAAATACACGCCCGAAAATTTCACTTTCGATATACATCTTACCAAAACCGCCATCGCGCAGCAACTGGTTCCTGATCTGAAACAGCTCGACCCCGTATTGATCACCGGCCATTTCAACAGCCAAACCGGCGATCTTGCCGTAAACGGTTCCATGCCAAAAGTGATCTACGGCGCCAATACGGTTAACAACTTTAAGCTCGCTATTAACACGCTAAATAATAGCGCCCAGCCAAACAGCGGCTTTGTAAGCAATGCGCTCAACTACAATTTATCGGTTGATGAAGTGAAAGCCGGATCATCCATCGATATCTTAAATACCAGCCTCAGTGGTTATGCACAAAACAACAAGCTTAACTTAAGCCTGCAGGTACGCGACATCAATAAAAAAGAACGTTACCGTATTGCCGGTGTCTTCAGCATTCAGCCTGACGAATACCAGTTCAGCTTCCTGCCAAATGGTTTGCTGCTGGATTATACCCAATGGACAGTTGCAAGCGACAATGCCCTGCAATTTGGCAACAAAGGTATCCTGGCAAAAGATTTCAGCCTGAGCAATGCCGGGCAGGTGCTCAGCATCGCCAGCGCTACGCAAACATATAATGCGCCGTTAAATGTAGATTTCAAGAACTTCCACATCGAAACGCTTACCAAAATGGCGCAGCAGGATTCATTGCAGGTTGGCGGTGTCATCAATGGTACTGCGCAGGTAAGCAATTTCCAAAAGTCGCCTGTATTTATAGCAGCCATCAACGTGGGCAATTTTAATTTCAAAGGGGATACTGTGGGCGATATCGCCATTAAGGTAAATAACCAAACGGCTAATGCATACAATGCCAATGTCACCATCAGCGGTAAGGACGGCAATAATGTAAACCTTACCGGCACTTACTTTACCACTCCTGAAAGCCGCTTCGATCTCACGCTCAATATCAACCAGCTGAGCATGAAAAGCATCCAGGGCTTTAGTTTTGGCAGTATAAAAAATGCCAGCGGTAACATCACCGGGCAATTGAAAATAACAGGCACTACCACAGCGCCATCCATTCGGGGCGATATTAAATTCAACAAAGTTGGCTTCAACGTATCCATGCTCAATTCCTATTTCAGCATGCCGAACGAAACCATCACCTTTAATAATGACGGCGTATTGTTTGACAATTTCACACTGGTCGATTCAACCGGCAACAAGGCCATCATCACCGGCAATATCTACACTAAAACGTTCACCGATTTCAAATTCGGGATGAATATCCACATGGATAATTTTCGCGCTGTTAATTCCACTGCTGCGGATAACAAGTTATTCTATGGCAAGCTGTTCCTGAATAGTGATATCAGTATACGCGGCGATATGAATAAACCTGTGGTAAGCGCTACTCTTACTGTGAATGATAAAACTGATTTTACAGTAGTGCTGCCGACAGAGGATCCAAGTTTAGAAGACCGAAAAGGCGTGGTGGAATTCTTTGACGAGAAACAGCCAAAGCTCGATTCCATTATGCTTGCCAAACGCCTCGATTCGCTTAAGAAATCCGAGCTTAAAGGCATGGATGTAAATGCGACCATCAACATTAACAAGGCTGCCAAATTTACGGTAGTTGTCGATCCTGACAATGGCGACATCGTACAGATCCAGGGCGAAGCGCACCTGAACGGCGGTATCGACCCAAGCGGAAAGATCAGCCTTACCGGTACTTATGTGGTAGAAAATGGTTCATATAACCTTGCTTACGCAACCATTAAGCGTAAGTTTTTATTCAAAAAGGGCAGTACCATAACCTGGCAGGGCGACCCAACGCAGGCGCAGATCAATATCACCGCTACTTATGTAGCCAACGTGCCGCCTATAGACCTGGTGCAGCAGCAGGACCCTAACTCAACTGAAGGCACTATGCTAAAGCAAAAGCTGCCGTTCAATGTAAACCTGATGTTGAAGAACCAGCTGTTGGCGCCACAGATCAGCTTTAATATTGTGTTGCCCGATAGTAATTATACGGTATCGCCGACGATAATATCCACAGTTCAGGACCGCCTTTCGCAGGTACGGCAGGACACCAATGAGATGAACAAACAGGTGCTGGGCGTACTGGTGCTGGGCCACTTTATCGGCGATAACCCGCTGCAAAGCCAGGGAGGAAGTTCAGGCATAAATGGTGCTATCCGCAGCAGCGTGAGCAGTTTATTGTCAGATCAGTTAAACAAATTGGCAGGCAACCTTATCGGCGGGGTACAATTGAGTTTTGGCCTTACTTCGGGCGAAGACTATTCAAGCGGCACGGCTACAAACAGGACTGATTTGAATGTGGGCTTATCCAAACAGTTCCTTAACGACAGGATAACCGTAACCGTAGGTAACAACTTTAACCTCGAAGGGGCCCAGTCGGGAGAAAAATCCGCGGATATAGCAGGTAATATTTCCGTCGGCTATAAGCTGACTGAGGACGGACGTTACCTGATCCGCGCTTACCGTAAGGACGAATTTATTGTAGTAGAAGGCGAAGTGGTTGAAACCGGCGTCGGCTTTACCCTCACCTATGACTATAACAGGTTTATAGAGTTGTTTAAAGGCCGCAACAAACAGGATAAAAAGCTGGAAAAAGAATACCGTAAGAAAGAAAGAGAAAAGAAGAAGGAGCAAAAAGAGGCTGACAAGAAGCATGATGAACAAGTAACCGAATTGACACAACCGGCAGATCAGTCTGACCAAAGCAAACAAAACCTATAATTGACAATGGCCAAACTTAGATACTTATTTATTCTTTCAACTATTGCTTTTGTTAGCGCCTGCAGCACAACTAAACTTTTGCCGCCGGGGCAAAAATTGTACGACGGCCCTGTCGTAAAGATCGCCGACAAGGATAATACCACGAAAAGTGAGAACAAAACGCTTACCGCGGAAATGGCCGGTTTAGTAAGGCCGAAGCCAAATGGCAGCATCCTGGGCCTCCGTTTTAAATTGTATGTGTACGAACATACCATGACCAATAAGCGCCGGGGCCTGAGGCATTACCTGCATACCCACATCGGCGAGCCTCCGGTGCTGATCGGTAATGTTGACCTGGTGAAGAATAGTAACCTGATGATAAACAGGCTGCAAAACGAAGGTTATTTCCAGGCGCAGGCAAGCGGCGATACGCTGAGTAAAAAGAATTCGCGCGTGGCAAAAGCAGTATTTACCGTACAAACCGGCCCTGCTTACCATTACCGCAAGATCGCTTTTCCGGCCGATACGGATGCGCTCGACAGTGCAATTACGGCAGCGGCGCCGCAATCTATTTTAAAGGTTGGCGATAAGTATAATCTCGACATCATCAAAAACGAGCGCGTTCGTATTGACGCGCGCATGAAGGAAAAAGGCTTCTTCTATTTTTCGCCGGAAGACCTGCTGATGAGGGTTGACAGCGGTGTTGGCAACCACCAGGTAGATGTATTTGTAAAAGTTAAATACACAACGCCCGACCAGGCCCGCTGGGTTTACCAAGTACGCAACATTTACGTTTATCCGCGCTATTCCATTAAAGACACTGCACGCAAGCTGGATTCGGCAGTACATTATGGATGGTACAATGTCATCGACCCAAAACATTCGGTAAAACCATATACCTTTAAAAACGCGGTATTGCTGCACCCCGGTGATATATACAACCGTACCGAGCATACTAATACACTCAATCGGATGGTGGAGCTGGGGCCGTTCTCCTATGTCAAAAATGAATTTGAAGACGTTACACCCGATTCGGCGAAGCTGGATATTTATTATTTCTTAACCCAATATAAGAAAAAGTCGCTCACGTTTGAGGTGGTCGCACGGCAAACATCGGCCAATTACAGCGGTACGCAGTTCAATCTTACCTACAGAAACCGGAACCTGTTTAAAGGCGCCGAGCTGCTTACGGTTAACCTCTTTACCAGCACTGATGTACAGTTTGGCCACGTCAACAATGGCTATAACATTTACCAGTACGGTATCCAGCCCTCCTTATCATGGCCGCGCTTTATTAGTCCGTTCAATTTTAATACAGATAATGCATTTATCCCGCATACCATCTTAACCACGGGCTATACACTGATACAGGAAACCAAATTATTCACTCTTAACTCTTACAATGCGTCATGGGGTTACCAATGGAAGCCAAGCCTGCACAAGCAAAACACGCTCGATCTGTTGGATGTGACCTATGTGGATGCAGCCAGCGTAAGCCAGGTCTATCGTGATAGTATCCGTAAAACGCGTAACCCGCAACTGGCGCACGTGATAGATAACCAGTTCACTTTCGGCCCGAGCTATAGTTTTAACTATACCAATACTACTGAGGATTATAAGATAAACACTTACTACTATATGGGTAAAGTGAGCCTGTCGGGCAACATTTATGGTATTGTAACCGGGGCCGATACACTGCATGGCAAGGTGAGCTCATTGTTCGGCACACCATTCAATCAATATGTAAAACTGGAAAATGAATTCAGGTTCTATCACAAATTAGGGCCGAACGATAAGATTGCCGCCCGTTTTATGGTTGATGTAGGTATCCCCTATGGCAACTCCACCATCCTGCCCTATAGCCAGCAATTTTTCATCGGCGGGCCAAACAGCTTACGTGGTTTCCAGGCGCGGTCTATCGGGCCGGGCACCTATTATCCATCGAATGATATCAAAGGTGGTACACAATACATCCCGGATGAATCGGGCGATATAAAGATAGAAGGTAACGTAGAATGGCGGCCAAAGCTCTTCAGCATCGTAGAGGGTGCGATCTTTGCCGATGCAGGTAACATTTGGGATCTGCGCCCGCATGAGGGCTTGCCCGGAGCAGCTTTCGGCAAAAACTTCCTGACGCAATTGGCGGGCGACGTGGGCGCAGGGCTACGTTTTAACCTATCAGTATTGGTATTGCGTACCGACCTTGGTTTCCCGGTGCTTGAGCCATATCAATCCGCAAATTCAAGACTTGATTTTAGTCGCATACGTTTCAACGACTCGGTGTTTAGCATTGCTATCGGCTATCCTTTCTAAAATATTACAACAACAGTGTTTGGTAACATTTATCTTACCAAACGCTGCTGCATCATTATTTTTCGCAGATCATTGATTTTTATCGGAGTATAATGCTATTTTTAATATTTAGAAAACCATTTATCGTCCTGCAGATACGAACCTATTGCCTTTTTCATACGTTAAATTGGAATATATTTTCAGATGGAGTTACCGCAGAAGATCAGGAGAACCATTATCATCATCAGCTTGCTTACCCTAATAGGCAGCATTACAGTGATGTGCGGATGGTTATTTGACCTGCCTTCGCTGCAAAAATTTTTTTTCGCACAGATAGCCATGAAGTTTAACACCAGTTTGTGCTTCGCCTTGTTTGGGGCGGCCCTGCTGGTTTTGCAATCCACCAACAAAATCTACAACAACACGCTGTTCTTTGTTTTTGCTGCATTGGGCACAATATTGAGCATTATAACCCTGTGCCAGGAATTATTCACTTTTAATAGTGGTATTGATACCCTCTTTGTGGGTGATAAAACACTGGTATCGGTCTTTTTTCCCTTTCCGGGCCGTATGGCATTCAATTCATCGCTAAATTTCTCTTTGTTAGGCATTGGTTTGCTGCTCATCAAATCGCCCAAACGCCTTTTTAAGATCAGCGCACAGTATATTTTCCATTTGGTAACCATGCTTGCCGCCATAGCGCTTATCGGGTACATGTATGGCGTGTCGCTGTTTCATACCTTATTCTATATCACCGCAATGCCGGTGCATACCGCCATATTATTTTTTATCGTATCTGCAGCGGCGTCTCTTTGCAATCCATCACTTGGTATAAGCCAGGTATTTACAGGTAAGTTGGTAGGTAACCAGATGGCGCGCCGGCTATTCTTTATGATCATTTTGGTCATCGCATTTATGGCTACCCTGCGTAATGAAACACGCCAGATGGGCCTTTTTTCATCAAAGGACATAGGCGTTTCGTTACTGGCAGTTTGCTTTCTGTTTATGAGCTTGCTGCTCATCTGGAACACGGCTGTATGGTTAAACAAGATCGACCTTAGGCGGCAGGAAGCGGAAGACAAAGTAATGATGATGAATACCCGGCTGGAAAAATTGGTTGAGGAGCGTTCGGCCGAGTTAAAGGAAGCGGAATTGAAATTCAGGACCATTGCCGATAAGTCGATGGTTGGTGTATATATCGTCCAGCATGATACTTTTATTTATGTAAATCCGCGCTTTGCACAAGTGTTTGGCTACGAGCCTTCAGATCTGATCAATGGAATAAACCTGGTTGAGAAATTATTTCCTAACAATCAGGAACTGGTGCGTGAAAACTTAAGGAAGCGATTAACAGGCGAAGTAGAAAGCATCCATTATGAAGTAATGGGTCAAAAGCATGACGGCACTACAAACTGGGTGGAGATATATGGCAATGCTGTTAATATAGGCGGCGAGCCTGCCATTATTGGCTCCATGATCGATGTCACCGAACGTAAAAAAACTGAGGAAGAATTAAAATCATCCGAGAGGAAATATAAGCTCCTATTTGAAAGTAATCCGATGCCGCTATGGATGATCGATAAGGAAAATCTCCGCATTATTGCTGCTAACGATGCAGCGGCCAGTCATTACGGTTATACCAAGGATGAGCTGACTGGGATGGATATGAAGCTATTCAGGCCGGCGGAAGATACCAAACAGCAAATTGAAGACTATCAGAAAGAAGTAGATGGCGACCTGGGGATCGTTCGTCATTATAAAAAAGACAGGAGTATCATATTTGTACAGGTGATTGCCCATGATATCGTATTCGAAGGCAGGCACGTAAGGCTGTCAATGACAACCGATGTTACCGAAAAGATGAAAGCTGAGGAATCGCTGCAAAAATCAGAAGCGAACCTGCAGGCTATCCTGCGTACAACCGATACGGCTTATGCATTGTTCGACAGGCAGCTTAATACATTGGCCTCAAATCAGAAAGCAACGCGGTTTATAAAAGAGCGGTATGGGTACGAAGCAGACCATAACAATATTCTTGCAGATTACCTGCCAATCGACCGTTTCCCGGATCCATCCGGTCTTGCCAATGATGTACTGAAAGGCAAGAACATTAATTTCGAAATAGATTTTACTTCTGAAAATGGTTCTTCTACCTGGTATTACGTACGGTTGTTCCCCATCACCAACGAGCATAAAGCGATACTGGGCGTACTGATGGCCCTGTATGATATTACCGAACGCAAAAATGCTGAATACGACCTGAAAACAGCTTACAGCCGTATCCAAAGCCATATCAATAGCATAAAGGATATGGCCTGGAAACAGTCGCATCTTATCCGCAGCCCGTTAGCCAATTTAAAGGGGCTTGCAACTTTATTACAGGGTGACACTGCCGACAAAGAGGTACTTGAACATATCCAAACCGAACTGGACAGGATGGATTCGATCATCATCGAAATGGCCGAAGATGTTTCCGAACAATATTATGATGATTAAAAAAAACGATTTATCAAAAAATCGTGTAAATTACACCAATGCAAATTTACGTTCCCCTGCAAATTATTGACCTTAACGCCGATGGTTTTCATCCATTGGTAGACATTAACATCAACGGCAAACCTTTCACCATGGTGATAGATACCGGCGCATCAAAGACTGCCCTTGATAAGAATTTGTTCATCAGCGCCAATAAAAAGGCAACATTAAATGCAAGTGAAACGCTTTCTACCGGCCTTGGCACCAACACCATGAAATCGTACACCACAACCATTAGCGATTTCCACATAGGCGACCTGCAAATAACCGATTTCGAAGTAGCCGTGCTTGACCTGTCAACAATTAATATCGCGTATGAGCAAATGGGCCATCAACAGGTACTTGGCGTACTGGGTGGGGATGTCCTCATGCAATACAAAGCCGTAATAGATTACGGTAAGAAAACTATCAGTTTCAGGGTGTAATTGCTGCCTGGCAGAATCAAAAACCTTTATAAAAGAAACGGCCCTGCTAAACAGGGCCGTTCTTATATCGTTACTAAAATATCCGTTATTACACGTCTATCTTAGCATAACGTGCATTGCGCTCAATAAACTCGCGGCGCGGTGCAACCTCGTCACCCATCAGCATGCTGAAGGTATGTTCGCACTCGGCGGTGTTTTCAATGCTGGCGCGTTTAAGTGTACGGGTTTGCGGGTCCATGGTGGTTTCCCAAAGCTGTTCGGCGTTCATCTCACCCAAACCTTTGTAACGTTGTGTTAAAACGCTGTCTTCCTTACCTGCACCCTTTAAACGCTGTATAGCAGCTTCGCGCTGCTCATCATTCCAGCAATATTCAAAATCCTTACCTTTTTTAACCAGGTAAAGCGGCGGCGATGCGATATATACATAACCATATTCCACCAACGCCTTCATATATCGGAAGAAGAAAGTTAGTATCAGCGTGGTAATGTGCGAACCGTCCACGTCGGCATCCGTCATAATCACTATTTTGTGGTAACGCAGTTTGGCAAAGTTAAGTGCCTTGTCGTCTTCCGGCGTCCCGATGCTCACGCCTAAAGCGGTGAACATATTCTTTATTTCTTCATTTTCGTAGATCTTGTGCTCCATGGCCTTCTCCACGTTCAGGATCTTACCCCTCAATGGAAGGATCGCCTGGAAATCGCGGTTACGGCCCTGCTTGGCAGTACCACCCGCCGAGTCACCTTCCACAAGGAAGATCTCGCAAGCTGCAGGATCACTGTTAGCACAGTCGGCAAGTTTGCCCGGCAGGCCTGATCCGCCCATCACATTCTTGCGCTGTACCATTTCACGCGCCTTACGCGCAGCGGCGCGGGCTGTTGCAGCCAATATCACTTTATTTACAATTGCACGGGCTTCGCGCGGGTTTTCCTCAAGGTAATTACCTAAAATCTCGCCTACAGCTATATCAACCGCGCCCATAACTTCGTTATTACCAAGTTTGGTTTTCGTTTGGCCCTCAAACTGAGGCTCTGCTACTTTTACCGAAATAATTGCGGTTAAGCCCTCACGAAAGTCATCTCCCGTGATCTCGATCTTGTTGTTTTTCAGTAAACCTTCTTTATCAGCATAATTTTTTAAGGTACGCGTCAATCCTCTGCGGAAACCGGCCACGTGCGTACCGCCTTCAATAGTATTGATATTATTTACGTACGAATGTACATTTTCAGAGTATGAATCATTGTACTGCAGTGCCAACTCCACCGGGATCCCTTGTTTTACACCTTCAACATAAATTGGCTCAGGTATAATGGACGGGCGTGCACCATCAAGGTATTTAACAAACTCGCGCAGGCCACCTTCCGAGTAAAATTCTTCAATTGGATAGCTGCCATCCTCGTTTGGAAAGCGCTCATCTGTTAACGAAAGCCTGATGCCTTTATTCAAATACGAAAGCTCGCGCAAACGGCCGGCAAGTGTTTCATATTTGAACTCGGTGGTCATGGTAAATATTTCCGGGTCGGGATGAAATATGATCGTTGTACCGCGTTTGTCGGTCTCGCCAATCGTTTTTACTTCAAACAGTGGTTTTCCTTTTTCATACTCCTGTGTCCATACTTTGCCTTCACGGTAAACCAGGGCGGTTAAATGCGTTGACAATGCGTTAACGCAGCTTACACCCACACCATGCAAACCGCCGGATACTTTATAGGTGTCTTTATCAAATTTACCACCCGCGTGCAACACGGTCATTACCAGCTCAAGCGCCGATTTATTTTCTTTGGTGGTGATGCCTGTAGGAATACCGCGGCCATTGTCAACAACCGAAATGGAATTGTCCTTATGGATACTAACTTTTATAGTGTCGCAGTAACCCGCCATCGCTTCGTCGATGGAGTTGTCAACCACCTCATAAACCAGGTGATGCAAGCCTTTTACTCCGGTATCCCCAATGTACATGGAAGGGCGTTTCCGCACTGCTTCCAGACCTTCTAAAACCTGTATATTATCCGCTGAATAATTTGAATTGTCCTTCTTTTCTTCACTCATAATTTAATAAAACAATAACGTTTCCTGTAGAAGTTTTTAACATACAAAAATACGAAAATTAACCCGGATTACCGCGTTTGTTGATAAATAGGCATGTGTGGGAAAACCTGAAAAAGCAGTAGGAAACTTGCCCCGAAAGTTTATCTTTGTAAACTTTTTGTAAAAAATGCAATAGAGGCAACAGGCAGGTAATCGCCTGTTAAATAGGTAAATTAAAGTAGAAAAACACTGATGAAAAAAGCTCCTGTAATTACAAAGTTATCACTGGGCCTGTTGGTTGCAGTTGGTATCACTGCATGTAACCAAAACAAACCTGCAACTTCAACCACACCGGCCGCTGCAAACACTACAACCGCTGCGGCCCATGAAACAGTTTACGTCAATTCAGATTCGTTGCTGAGCAAGTATAACTATGTAAAAGATATAAACAAAAAAATGAACGATAAAGGCAACGCCGCAAAAGCCGAAGTGCAGTCAAGAAGAGATGCATTGCAGCGTGAGGTTGCCGATTATCAGAAAAATGCAAACACAATGCCGGCCGATCAGCGCCAGGCTACAGAGCAGCGCCTGCAGCGCGAAGGCCAGGCAGAACAGGCATACGAGCAAAATACTTCAGCTGAATTACAGGATGCACAGGGTAAAGCAACTGCTAAACTGGACGATAAAGTTGCCGAATACGTAAAACAGTATGCCAAAGATAAAGGCTACAAACTGGTTTTAACCTATTCTAAAAACGGATCAAGCGTATTGTATGGCGATCCAAGTCTGGATATTACTGCCGATGTGGTAAAAGGATTGAATGACGCCTACACAAAAGACGGCGGCGATAAATAGTTTTTAAGCCGAAGGCTTAATGCAAAAAGCTGAAAGCAGAAGGTTTTGATGCCTTGAGCTTTCAGCTTTTTTTATAAATGGATTACTTACGCTTTGGTCTTTCTGCCTTAAGCTTTCCGCTTCACCTACAGCCTCCCATCTACCTGGTCTTTGGGCAGCATTCCTTTTACGTCAAATATCACCCTGTTTTCCTTGCAAAGTTTGCGCGGATCCATCTTGCGGAACTCGTCATGCGCTACAGCAATGATCACGGCATCATAACACTTGCCGTTTTCCAGTTGCGTTACCGAATTCCAGTCGTATTCATGTTTTACATCTACTGGATCGGCCAATGGGTCGTACAGGGTTATGTTGATATCATATCCTTTTAATGTATTGGCAATATCGATAACCTTGGTATTTCGCACGTCGATACAATTCTCCTTAAACGCAACCCCCATGATCAGCACATCCGAATTTTTTACCTCGATATCTTTTTTGATCATTAGCTTTACCACTTCATGCGCAACGTGCTCGCCCATGCCGTCATTCAAGCGGCGACCAGCAAGAATGATCTCCGGGTGATAACCCACTAATTGCGCTTTACGGGCAAGATAATACGGGTCGACGCCAATACAATGTCCGCCAACCAGTCCGGGTCTGAATTTTAGGAAATTCCATTTGGTGCCTGCCGCCTGCAAAACTTCGTCGGTATCGATACCTAAGCGATTGAATATTTTAGAAAGCTCGTTTACGAAGGCAATATTAATGTCGCGCTGTGAGTTTTCGATCACCTTAGCCGCTTCGGCCACTTTGATGGATGGCGCCTTGTGCGTACCCGCTGTGAGGATGGTATTATATAACTGATCGACTATCTCGGCGATCTCAGGCGTTGAGCCCGAGGTGATCTTCAGCACCTTGGTCAGCGTATGCTCTTTATCGCCAGGATTTATACGTTCAGGCGAATAGCCCGCAAAAAAGTCTTTATTGAATTTAAGACCGGAAACTTTTTCCATCACCGGTACACATTCCTCTTCTGTAGCGCCGGGATAGACGGTGGATTCATAGATCACGATATCGCCCTTCTTCAGCACTTTGCCTACGGTTTCGCTGGCTTTGTATAAATGGGTCAAGTCGGGGCGGTTGATCTCATCTACCGGTGTAGGAACCGTTACGATGTAAAAATTGCAGCCTGCTATATCTTCAATCTTATCGGTAAAATGAAGCCCTGTGCCATTTGCGTGGTAGACAACATCTTTTAAGGCTTCGCTTTCTGCAGAAAAGGTACGGTCATGTCCCTTATTTAGTTCATTAATGCGACGCTTGCCTGTATCAAAGCCGATAACACGGTATTTTTTGGCAAATTCCACGGCCAAAGGCAGGCCAACATAGCCCAAGCCTATGATGGCGATTTTTGTATGATGTGGATCAAATCCCAGGGCAGATGATGACATTTTCAGAGGTTGATGCTACAAATATCGCTTATTCCGGGGATTAATCCTCATGTTGCATGTCGGTGAAAAAATCATCCTTCAGGTCGTCTATATCGCGGCGGTCTTTTTTGGTTGGCCGCCCTGCCCCCCTGTCGCGTATCAATACCGGCGCCTGGAACATGGATTTAAAGACTTGCGTTTGCTCAACGGGTGTAATGTCCTCATAAAAATTAACCGCAGTTTTAGCATCCACCCGGCTTTCCAGCAATCCTGTCACCTTTACTACTTTACGCTCGATACCCTTCGATAATGCATACACCTCGCCTATCTTTACCTCGTGCGAAGGTTTGATATTGCTTCCTTCCAGTTTCACGCGGCCCGCTTTGCAGGCATCTGCCGCCAGCGTACGGGTTTTAAAAGCTCGTATGGCCCACAGGTATTTGTCTATTCTTAGCTTTTCTTTTACAGGCATAAATATTTACCTTTTTTAACATTACCCGGCAGGGTGTGTATTGGGTATTTTACTCGATTTTGAAAGTTGATCTTTGCAATCATTTCGCAATTGAATAAACTTCGTTTTATTCAATGCCAAGAGGAAATCCGAATCTGCTTTCTCATTCAGTATATTTAGATGAACAGATCCGTATTGGCAAATACTACCCAATACATTGCTGCCCTCATCTATAAAATAAACGTAAGTTATTATTCCATTACAACGTACAAGCCAATAAAGATTTTTTATAAACTCGGGCAATTGATTTAAATCTAATTCAAGTGCGCCTGAAAAAGTTTTACTAACGTTATTTTCTTTCAAATAATCAAATGCTTGATTAACATATTTATATCCATAATCTATACGGTACAACCATGGAATATTCTGATCACTTAAAAAATACAGCTTTTCAAAATGCATTTTCCGAAATAATTTTGCCACTTCAGTAGCCAGCAATCGTGCATATCCTCTTGCTGATTTTGAGTCGAGGGTAAGTATGTGGCTATCAAATATTGATGGAAAGTAATACTCATCTTTCCGTGTGTTGTATCTTACAAAATCCGGAAACCTTTCGAGAAATATTTTTCGCTGAACTTTTTTCATTTAAGCTTATATAATCCCATACAAACTTCCG